>WNGA01000883.1_pt1 | contig 67024 bp, 63 predicted proteins | sample 5400061 | NCBI WGS metagenome assembly WNGA01 (sample SAMN13153366, study PRJNA577476) | soil metagenome | isolation source: 100 cm soil or saprolite under grassland replicate 2 | place: USA:California | collected 2016-06-15
ATCGTGTGGATGTCGGTCGAGTCGGCCGAGATGACCAAGCACGCGCTCAACGCGTTCCTCGCGACATGCGTGTCGTTCGCCAACGAGCTCGCGGTGCTGTGCGAACGAGTAGGGGCCGACGCGCGAGACGTCGCAGCCGTGCTGCGCAGCGATCCCCGCGTCGGGCCGCGGGCGTACGTCACCCCGGGCGCGGCGTTCGCCGGCGGAACCCTGGGGCGCGACGTCACCGCCCTCGCCGAGCTCGGACACGGGCACGGCCTCGACATGCACGTGATCGAGGGCGTCCGCGGTGCCAACGACGCGCACGGGCGATGGGCGCTCGGCGTGCTCGAACACGGACTCGGCGAGCTGCGCGGCCGTACGGTCGCGATCCTCGGGCTCACCTACAAGCCCGGCACCGACACGTTGCGGCGGTCCGCCGCAATAGACCTGGCGCGCGCGTTAGCCGAACGCGGCGCGTCGGTCCGGGCCCACGATCCGATGTCGGAGCCACTTCCGGCCGACGTCGCCGCGGTCGTGCAGCGGTGCGAGTCGCCGTCGGACGCGGCGGCCGGCGCAGATGCGATCGTCGTCATGACCGAGTGGCCCGAGTATCGAGAGCTCGACGCGGCCGCGCTGACCGGCACCAACCGGCCGCTCGTCGTCGATGCCAGTGGCTTCCTCGCGGCATCGCTCGGTGGATCCCCGCGGGTGGAGTACCGGGCGGTGGGATGGTAGGCGTGAACCTCCGCGGGGAGGCTGCGGTCGTGACCGGCGGCGGGAGGGGACTCGGCCGCGCGGTCGCGCTGCACTTGGCGCACCGCGGCGCGTCGATCGCCCTGTGCTCGCGTACCCGCTCGGAGCTCGACGACACCGCCGCCGCGATCCGGGCCGAGACCGGTGTCGACGTGATCGCCGAGGCGGTGGATGTCACGGACGTCGACGCTGTACACGAGCTCGCGACACGCGTCCGCGCGCTCCACGACCCGATGCGGATCTTGGTGAACTGTGCCGGCGTGCTGGGCCCGGTCGGGCGCATCGACACCGTCGACCTCGAGGAGTGGCACCACGCGCTCGACGTGAACCTCTTCGGCGTCGTGACCGCGTGCGCGACGTTCGCGCCGGTGCTCGCCGAGTCGGGTGGGGGCTCGATCGTCAACCTCTCCGGCGGCGGCCTCGGCGGTCCGGGGATCCAGAGCCACATCAGCGCCTACACGGGCGCGAAGGCCGCAGTGGCCGTCCTGACCGAGACCCTCGCCCGTGAGCTCGCGCCGCTCGGGATCCGCGTCAATGCCGTTGCCCCCGGTGCCGTCCCGACCGACCTGATGCGACCGGTGCTCGACGCCGGTCCCGAGCGTGCCGGCGAGGCGCTGTACGAGACGGCGCGTCGCATCTACGAGGAGCCGAGCGACAATGCGGTGCTCGGTGACGACTTCGCCGCGCTGCTCGACTTCCTCGTGTCGGGCGAGTCGACCGCCATCACGGGCCGGCTCCTGAGCGCGCGCTGGGAGAGTCCCGACCGCCTGCACTCGGATGCCGAGATGATCCGGTCCGGCTCGCGCTACACGCTGCGCCGGATCGACGAGGCGCTGTTCCGAGAAGCAGAGCCGGGTTCGACTCCGTAGACTCGCCGACTTGCCGCGAGCGCACCTTGGGCACGGGAGTCCTCGAGCGCGCTCCTCAGCGCGGTGCCCCTGGCTAGCCTGACTCGCTCCTGGGCGGGGGCTTCCGCATGCAGACGATTCGCATCGGGCTCGAGTGCGTGGCGATCGCCGCGGCGATCTGGGCCGCGCTCTTCGTCGTCGGCTGGCCCGTGTGGTCGCTGCTCGCGGGCCGAACGCCGCGCCTGTCGCCGACCACCGGCGCTCCACTCACCGGCCTCGCGCTCGTCGAGGCGATCGGGTGGTACTGGTCGCACGCGTTCACGCTCGATCCGCTCGCGTACGCGCTCGTCGGTGCTGGCGCGATCGCGAGCGTGGTCCTTGCCGTCCGCCGTCGCGTGTGGGAACGCGTCGACCGCGCCTTTCTCGTACGCGTCACCGCGCCCTTCATGGGTCTCGCCGGAGCGGTCAGCGCGCTGTTCGTGCTCGACCATCGAAAGGTGTTCCGCCTCGGCTTCCTGTCGACCGGTGTGCTCGGTGTCGAGTCGGATCTCCCGAACTACGCACGCTGGGCCGACCACCTGCGGCATGCGACGATCCACCAGACCGGCCGCGTGCTGGGCCTGGATCTGGGCGAGTCGATCGCCAGCACGACGGCCGGCACGTTCGTCGCGCTCGCAGCCGGCTCCGCGTGGTCGGCGACCGCGCCGTGGCAAGCGACGCTCCCCTTCGCGCTCGTGATGACGTTCCTGACCGCGTGCGCAGCACGTGATCTCGTAGCCATCGTGCTGCCGGCACGCCGCGACCGTGTGGTGCCGACGATCATCGGGCTCGCCGCGGTCGGCGCGTCGCTGTACGTCTACTCCGCGGCGCAGTATCCGCTCTCGCAGCTCGTCGGCACGGCCGGCATGGTCGCGGCCACAGCCGTGCTCGCCCGGCTCGCCCGGACCGACGAAGGAAGCGTCGTCCGCAGTGCGCTCGAGGTCGCGCCCGCGGTCGTCGTCGTTCTCCTGTCCTACCCGCACATGGCACTCGTCGGCACACCGATCGTCGGCGGGATCGCGCTCGCCGGCGCTTGGGGAGGCTCGTGGCGTCACCGCGCCACGCGAGTGCTCGGCGCCGGTGCCGGCGCAGCGGTGATCTGCGTCGCGGTACTTCCCGAACGCGTTGCGCACGCGGTCGACTACGCCCGGGCGCTTTCGAAGGGCGTCGGCGCCGGCTTCCCGTTGCCGCTCATCTCGCCGCTCGGCTTGATGTTCCAAGACGAGTTCGCGTACCAGACGGTCACGAGCGACGCGCTCTTCGCCGTCGAGGCGCTTGGATTTGCTGTGCTGCTGTGCGCGGCTGTCCTCCTAGCGCGGCGCCGAGATCGCGGCGGCGCGCTCGTCGCCGCGGCCGCTGCTGCTGCGCTGGTCGCTTCCTACGCCGTCGTCTACGCGGACCGCGGCGCGTCGTACACCGCGTGGAAGTGGCCATCGTTCTTCTTGCCATTGCTCGTCGTCGGTGCTTCGGGTGCCATCGCGTTCGTCATCGCTCGAGTGGTGGGCAGTCGTTGGTCTGTGCCTGCCACCGTCGGTGTTCTGGCCGCGATCGTCGCCATGCAAGCGGTGGCCGCGTACCGTGCGACCGATGAGTTTTTGCCCTACGCCGCCAACGTCCCGCTCTCCGATTGGCGAGTTGTCGACGAGCAGCTGCGGACGCTCCGCGACGGACCCGCGTGGCACGGAATCGACCGAGTCACGATCGACCTCCTCCGGGTGTGGGATTCCCAGTGGGCCATCGATTTCGTCCCGACGCACCGTGTGGCGCTCGACGGCGTCGTGGTCGGCAAGCTGCCTTCGCCGAGGGGCGGGTGGCGCCTCGAGGACCGGTCGCGGCCGCCGCCCCATCCGCCCGGCACCGAGTACCGGATCGTCAACGACCGTTTCTGGCTCGCGCGGGAGTCGCACAAGGGAGTCGCGCCGGGCACGCTGTGGGAGGTCGGCAACTGCGCCGGCCTGTACCGCTTCGACGGACGACGATGGAGCGCGGTGGAGCGCACGCCTCAAACCGGTGGTTGGAGGCTCTCGGTACGGGCGAAGCCACAGCCCGCGGGCACGCGCGCCCCGCTACTCGTGCGGGAGACGTCGACGACGCGCGGAAGCGGCGATGCGCTGGTGCTCGACTATGTGAGGCGCCGCCGCGTTCGTCTCGACCTGGTCACCGCTTTCTTGGAACCGCATGTCCACAAGATCGGGCGCAGCTTCCCGCTGCCCGACGGCGCATTTCGGATCGACGCGGTCTTCGATCCGCTGACCGGGGAAGCGCGGGCGCGAGTCGACGGGCGGTCGGTGCTGGCAACGCGGTTCCGGTTCATCAGACCGCGATATGGCGCGACCGCCATCGGGCTCAACAGGCTCTTCGGCCTTCCGCTGGTGAGCAAGTTCCCGGGCCTCATTCGTCTCGAGCCGGTCGTACGGTCGAAGTGCCTGGCTGCGCGAGCTGCCGGTACCGTGCACTGATGGCGGGTAGCGGTCACATTGGCGGGCAAGACGTCCATGCCGCCGCCCAGAACAGGGAGTTCTTCGCGCACGACGAGCGATATGCGCGACGGAACGCGCGACTGGCGATCACTCGCAACACGCGCGACGTGCTGAACAGCCAGGTCGAGGGCGCCCGGCGCGTGCTCGACGTCGGGAACGGCGGGGTCTTCGACTACGACACGTCACTGGCCGCGGAAATCGTCGCCGTCGACCTGTTCCTCGACGAGCTACCGCCGGAGCGGTTCCCGGCCAACGTCGTCGTCCGCCGAGGGAGCGCCCTCGCGCTGCCCGAGCCGGACGGTGCGTACGACGTCGTCCTCCTCAGCTACGTGATCCACCACCTGGTTGGAGAGAATGCACACGACGTCGACGCGAATGCCGTGCGGGCCGTCGTCGAGGCTACGCGGGTGCTCGAGCCCGGTGGTCGTCTGGTGGTCGTCGAGTCGTGTGTGCCGCGCTGGTTCCATTGGTTCGAACGACGCGTGTTCGCGCTCCTCCGGTGGTTGAGCACCACGCGAGTGATGCAGCATCCACCGACCCTCCAGCTCCCGGCTGCTCGGCTCGCGGGGATCCTCCGGCAGCACCTCGACACCGTCACCGTGGAGCGCATCCCGGCGGGGTGGGCCATGCTCCAGTTCGGCGTTCCGTGGCCGACCCCGCTCACGCCGGCGCGGCCGTGGCTCCTCGTCGGCTCGAAGCCCGACACTGACCGGTGACAATCAGGCTGTCGGGACCTCAGCGGTGATGCCGAGACAGAGATTGAGCGTCGTGATGGGCACGCGCAGGGGGAAATACCGGCGGTGCACGATGCGAAAACGATCTTCGAGCAGCTCCCAGATCTCGTGGGGCGAGTTGATGTGCTCCATCCGGATGAACCACTCGTACGGTTGTCGGTAACGTCGCTCGAACTCGCGCTTCGCCGACACTTGCCGCGCCATCGCGTACGCGAACCCCGGGTCGCATGGGATCACGAGCCCGAGCCGCCCACCCGCACGCACGACGCGTTGCAGTTGATCTAGGGCGGCCGGCAAGTTGGATAGATGCTCGAGCACGTGCACCGCGATCGCCCGATCGAAGGAGTCGTCTTCAAAGGGCAGCGTCGCCTCGCAATCGCCGGCGACCGTCGTCACGTCCGGAAAGCGCTCGCGCAATCGGGCTACGAGCTCCGGCCGGAGCTCGACACACGTGTACTCCTGGCCGGTCAGGTCCTCGTACTCGAGATGCTCGCCCAGCCCGGCACCGATCTCGAGTGTGCGAACCCGGCGGGTCACCTCGCTCGGGAGCGAACGGAGCGCGTAATGGTGGTTGAAGCGTTCGACGACCGCGTACTTGCGGGGCAACACCTCGTGCCAGTGGCGCACGAAGTCGTCACGTATGGCCTCTTGCTCGGGCGTGAGGGCCGGGAGCGACTTCGGCCAGGTCCCACTCACCACCGCTAACCTACCGACGCCGTCGACGGGCCGCTCGGCCGGACGTGGCCTGGTCGCAGATGCAAACGCTTCGCGTCGGTCTCGAGTGCGCCGGACTCGCGGCGTTGATCTGGGCCGCGCTGTTCGTCATCGGGTGGCCGGTGTGGTCGTCGCTCACCGGTCGGCTGCCGCGCCTGTCTGCCACCACCGGTGCCCCGTTGACAGGGCTGGCCGTCGTGCAGCTCGTCGGCTGGTACTGGAACGGCCACTTCGCCTTGGACTCGCTGTCGTACGGGCTCGTGGCGATGGGTGCGTTCGCGAGTGCCGTGCTGGCCGTGCGCCGCCGCGTTTGGCAACGGTTTGACCGGGCGAACGTCATTCGCCTCGGCCCACCCTTCCTCGCGCTGGTGGGGGGCGCGTCCGCGCTCTTCGCGCTCGACCACCGCAATGTCTTCCGGCTCGGCCGCTTGTCGACGGGCATCCTCCAACAGGAGGACCTGCCGAACTACGTGCTGTGGTCCGACCACCTCCGGACGTCGACGCTCGCGGATCCGGGCAACTACGTCGGGCTCCATCTCGGCCACGCGGCGGCCAACACGACGCCGGGAACGTTCGTCCTCATGGGCGTCGGCGCCACGTGGACGGGCCACCCGACCTGGGAGGCGTCGATGCCGCTCGCGCTGCTGTCAGTCGTGCTCATCGCGTGCGCGGCTCGCGATCTCGCGAAGATCGTCCTTCCGGGACACCGGTCCGCTGCCGCGCTAGTCGGGCTCGCCGCGGTGAGCGGCTCGCTGTTCGTCTACGCGGTCGGCTTCTACCCGCTGTCGCAGCTGCTCGGTACTGCCGGTGCGCTCACCGCGAGCGCGGTGCTGTGCCGAGTGGCACGGGGAACGACTCGACGCGGTGCGCTTCGTGGCTCGCTCGAGACCGCCCCCGCAGTGCTGGTGCTCGTGATGTCGTATCCGCACATGGCGGTGCTCGGCGCGCCGATCGTCGTGGGGGTTGCCCTCTGCGGCGTGTGGGGGCCGGGCTGGCAGCGTCGCGCGACGCGCACCGTGGGCACGGCCGCGATCGCAACCGCGCTCTGCCTCGCCGTCGTGCCGAGCCGCGTCTTTCACACCGTCGAGTACGTCCGCAGGCTCGGCAATGCGCAGGGCGGCCCGTTCCCGTTCCCGCTCCTGACCCCGACCGGGATGCTGGGCCTCCAGGACGAGTTCAGCGCCCGGACCGTGACGAGCCACGCGCTGTTCGCCATGCAGGCGATCGTCATGGTCGCGCTCCTCGCTGCCGCGATCCTGTGGACGCGCCGGCGCGCCCGATGGCGTCCGATGGTCGCGGCCGGCGCGGTGCTCGCCACGTTCGCGTCGTACGTCGTCGTGTACGTGGCCAGGGGATCCTCGTACACCGCTTGGAAGTGGGCGGCGTTCTTCGTCCCGCTGTTCGTTGCCGGGGGGCTCGCGGCATTGGTGGGCCTCCTGGTGTCGCTCTGGCCGCCGCGCCTCGCTCGGGGCGTGATCCTCGCTGTACTCGTGCTCGTGGTCGCGGGGCAGGCGGTCGCGGCATTCGCTGCGACCGACGACTACGACAGCCTGTTGACCGGGGTACCCGGACGGAAGGGTTGGATCCTCGTCGACGGCCAGCTCGCCACCGTCGGCGACGGTCCGGCCTGGAATGGCGTCTCCGAGGTCGTGGTCGACGTGCCGTCGTTGTGGGAGTCGACATGGTCGGCGTACTTCGTCGCCCCGCGCCGCGTGCTGATGACGGGCGCCGGGAACCCGGCACTCACAGAGCACTCGCCCGCCGTGCCGGATCGGCGCTGGCGTCTCGTAAACGCTCATGAACCGGACGTCGCTCCGCCGCGCGCCGAGACGCGACGGATCAACAAGACGTACCTGCTGACGCGCGAACCAACAGGCGGCTACCGGGCAGGGGAGCAATGGGTGGTTGGTGCCTGTGCGGGCGTCTACCGCTTCGACGGCCGGCGCTGGCGCGCGGTCGCGCGGTCGAGCGCAACCGGGAGCTTCGCGCTGTCCGTCACGCCCGCCACGCAGCCGGTCGGGACCCGGGCTCCCCTTCTCGTACGCCTTTCGCGCGCGCACGGTGGCCGCGACACGCTGCTACTCGAATACCTGCCTCACGGAAAGGGACGGCTCCTCTTCGAGCACCGGCTGCTCGGCACCGGCACGACGCAAAAGAGCGCCGCGTTCTCAATGCCGCCCGGGACCGCATTCGACCTCGACGCGATCATGGACCCGCTGACGGGCGAGCTCCGGGCTTCTGTCGATCGCCGCCTGCTCCTCGGCGCCCACGTCCACTACTTCCGTCCCCGGCACGGCACGACCGAGGTGGGCTCGAACCCCTTCGGCCTGTTCGCCGACGCGCTCGAGCAGTTCCCCGGTACCATCGTCGCCCGGCCTCAGGCGCGTCCGCAATGCGACGCGCCCCAGCTCAGCACGCCGTGACTCCGGCTGGACACCGGCTGGAAACGCGTGTTGCACTCAATTTCATGGGTCGAGAAGCGGGATCGAGCGAGGCGACGACGCAGCGAGACGAACTCGTCGAACGCGCGCTCGCCATGCCCGCGTGGTATCACAGCATCGACCTCGGGCACGGCGTCGTCACGCCGGGCGTGTGGCCAGAGGATTCGCAACAGCACGTCGTGAAGGCGCTCGACGGGATCGACTTCACGGGAGCGAAGGTGCTCGACGTCGGCTGCCTCGACGGGCGTTGGACGTTCGAGGCGGAGCGTCGCGGTGCGACCCAGGTGTACTCGATCGACCTGATCTCCCAGGCCGTGGACTCGGCGCGGCCGCAGTACTTCGACATCGCGGCCCAGGTCATGGGTTCGACGGCCCATTACAACCCGCACCTGTCGGTGCACGACGTGGCCAAGCTGGGTGTCGACGACTTCGATGTCGTGCTGTTCCTCGGCGTCTACTACCACCTGAAGGACCCGTTGCTCGCGCTCGCGCGGCTTCGGAAGGTCATGCGCGACGGCGGGGCCATCGTCGTGGAGGGCCAGGTCATCCACGACGACGTATCGTTCGCCCGCTTCTTCTTCAACCAGTCGTTCAGCAGCGACCAGACGAACTGGTGGATCCCGAGTACTGCCTGCCTCCGCGAGTGGGTGGAATGCTCGTTCTTCGACGTCGAATGGGAGTACGCGCTGCCCCCGGTCACATGGGATCGCATCGACGGGACTGCTCGAGCGGTGCTCCGCGCACGGGCGGTTCGTCGTGCGGATCCACGCATGAGCGCTCCTGACCTCGAGCTGCACGCGTTCGATCAGAATCGCTACGGCTGAGCGTCGGCGATCTCGACCTCGTCGCACACGACCTCATCGACCCAACGGTGCTCGAGCGCCACCGCCGACGCCGATCTCGGGGCCACCGGCTCTTCGCGATCAATGTAGTGGCGGGCGAAGACCCGCATCACGTGCGCGACACCTTCCTCCGTGACCTGTCGTAGATCGTGGTCGAAGTAACGGTCGGCCTGTCCGGGGCCGGTGATGATCTCGTACGAAGGGAAGTAGTGCACAAAGGGGAAGCGTTGCTCCACCTCACCGGCGGCGACCCGGAGAATCGACTTGCTGTGCACCGTCGAGACGAGCACATGGCGCGGCTCGTAGGTTGCGATCAGGGGCACCGGTGACACCGTCAACACCAGCTGCCCCGTCGGGTTCACGCGGTGGAAGCGCTCGGCGAAGGCGATGAGGTCGTCGACAACGTCGTCGCACGCGAAGTTCAGGAACCTGTGGCGCGTCCTGTCGAACACACCGCCGGCCACACCCGGGGCGAGCGGGAACACCGCGCCGTCGGCGACGCTCGTCCAGCCTTCGGTGAGCCCGAGGGTGAACACCAGGATCTGCGACTCGGAGAACACACGCCGTACGGCTTCGAGATGCCTGAGGCGGTCGTCGTGCAACGACCCGAGGCTCGAGAACCCATCGGGCTCGATCCGCGGTCGGAACGGATCCACGAAGGAGTCGTCGCGCGCCCAAGCGGGCTCTTCGGGATCGAAGGCACCGTACGCGCGGTCGAACAGCTGCACAGCCTGGCGCACCGTATAAACGTTCCCGTAACGGGCGGAGAAGACCCCGTAGCTGAGCCGACGGGCAGCTTCGCGGTCGAGCGGCGCTTCCGGTTCCTCTGCGACGAAGTAGTGCATCCCCGATCGCTGCAGGTACTGCGACACGTGCTGCGCGAAGCACGATCCGATCGTGGCGATCTTGTCGTGCGCACCAATGCGCAGTGTCGAGCTCACGACGGGATCCAGCTCGTGCGGCGGCACGGTCGAGACGGCACGCGACCAGAACTGGTGCTCCGGCAGGCCGCGGTAGGGATGGCTCACGAGCGCTCCTTCAACATCGGCTCGAGCACCGCGTCGTACAGGTCCTTGTCCGGTCGAGTGCTCGTCACCATGCTCGGATCAGTATCGCCATACGCAGTCCACTGGGCCCGGAGGAACTCTTCGCGGGACCTGTACACGTCGTTGACCACGGTGAAGCGATTCGAGCCGGGGACGCCCAGATGCACTGCGATCTCCGGATAGACCGGCCAGACGACGACCCGCACCAGCTCGTCGATGACGTACCGCTCGATCGGCTCGTCGAGGACATCAGGCGTCGCCCCGAGCTCGACTGCAACGAGCTTCGCCAGCAGAGTCAACACCTCCGCCCGAGGGTGGTTGATCGTGTGCATGAAGACACCCATGCGCTTGGCCCGCAGCCAGAAGCCGGAGAAGTCGAGGCTGGACCGTGCGAATGCCGCCCGGAGGGGGTCGATGTCCGCGCGGTACGCGTCGAAGTATCCGAGCGCACGGAACGTCTCAGCAGTGAAGAGTCGCGCCGCATCGAACGGATCGGCGCCCCGCTGCCACGCCCACAGGCCGATCGCCGAGTGATAGTCGGAGATCCCTCGGAACAGCTCTTCCCCCCGGTAGGCGTACACAATGTCGGGGTGGAACCCGTTGAAGACGAGTGGGGGCCACGACACGTACATCGCGTTCGTCGTGCTCAACTCACGCACGCGGTCGTTCTCGGTGGGGTAAGGCATCGCGATCCAGAAGTCGGCGTCGGCAAGCTGTGCTGCGACTTTCGAGTGGTCGACAAGATTGAGCTGGTAGGTATAGATCGCGTCGCGGGGGAAGATCATCCGGAGCGCCGTCGAGAGAGCGAGGACCTGGCAGTTCCCCGTCACGACGAGCTTGCGGGTCACGCGCGAACGCTAACAGGACCATCCGCTGCAATGACCGGCTTCCCGGCGTGACCACACGGCGAGCTGGACAGCCCCCGCAACCGCGTGTTGCACTCGCCGCTCTGGTCGTCTCGAACGGCACGACCGGACGCACGAAACGTATGCAGCAGCCAGGACCGAATGACCACGCAGTGTCTGACGAAGTGTCCCGCCTGCGAGCCGAGCTGGACGCGCTGAGGAACACCCGCACCTTCCGGTGGACCCGCCCGGCCAGGGCGCTGTACGGGAAGTTGAGGGCGAGCGAGCGCAGGGCAGAGCCCGCGAAGGCGACGCACGGGGTCTTCGCCGAACCGCGGCCCGTCCCGGATCTCGGCGAGTGCTGGTTCTACCACTCGATCGACCTCCCGCGGCACGGCGAGGTGACGGGCGAGTGGGACCTTCGACCCGGGATCGACGACTATCTCGGCCGCTTCACGTACGCCGGGAGACGCGTGCTGGAGATCGGCCCCGCGAGCGGATACGTCTCCATGGAGCTCGAGCGTCGTGGCGGACGTGTGGTCGGTGTGGAACTGGCCGAAGGCGGCCTGCACGACTTCGTTCCGCGGGACGACGTCGATGTCGCCGAGAAGCACCGCAACCATGCATCCATGCTCGAGCGGCTCAAGAACAGTTACTGGCTGGTCCACTCGGAGTTCGGGTTGTCGGCGCAAGTGCACTATGGAGATCCTCGTCACCTTCCCGATGCGCTCGGCCACTTCGACGTGACGTTCATGGGAGCTGTGCTCCTTCACTGCCACGATCCGATCGGCTTGTTGATGAGCTGCGCAAGCCGCACGGGCGAGGCGGTCATCATCACCGACGTCCGGTCGCCTGATCCCGACGCCCTCGACCGAATCGGGCAGCCGGTGTGCGCGCTGTACCCGTCGGCGGACAACCGGGTCATCGACCGGTGGTGGACGTTCAGCCCGCAGTTCTTCGTCGAGCTCCTTGGCGCAATGGGCTTCCGCGACTCGGAGGTGGTCTTCCACGAGCAGCACCACGTCGCGAAGGACATGATGCATCCGATGTTCACGGTGGTTGCCCGAAGGCGTGAGCCGGCCGGGGACCGCGACGAGGTGCGATCCCGAATCGAGGCGCTGCCGTGGTTCCACCGCATCGACCTGGGCAACGGCATCGTCACACCAGGTCTCGATCTGGATCCCGAGCTCAGGCTGCAGCAGGTGCCGCTCCCGGACGACCTGACCGGCAAGAGCGTCCTCGACGTGGGAGCGTGGGACGGCTTGTTCTCGTTCATCGCCGAGGAGCGAGGCGCGGCCCGGGTCCTCGCAACCGACCACTTCTGCTGGGGTGGAGGAGGCTGGGGCTCGAAGGAGTGCTTCGAGCTTGCGAGACGGGTGCGCGGGTCTCGAGTGGAAGACCTGACAATCGACGTGATGGACCTGTCTCCCGAGGCGCTTGGAGGGACGTTCGACGTCGTGCTGTTCCTCGGCGTGCTGTATCACCTGCGCAATCCACTGCTCGCGCTCGAGAAGGTGGCGAGCGTCACCGGCGAGCTCCTCGTGCTCTACACCCAGCTCGGCGCGCTCGCGCTCGAGCAGCCCGCCGCGGCGTTCTATCCGGGTCGTGAGCTCGCCGACGATCCCACGAACTGGTGGGCGCCGAACGTCGCGTGTGTGGTCGGCATGCTCCACGCCGTCGGGTTCCGCGATGTCGAGGTCGTGCAGGTGACGCCGGGCCCCGGCACCGAGGGTCAGCCCGAGGGCAACGGGACGTTCTACGCGCGCCGCTGACGTGCGGCATGGATCTCGTCGAGGCGCTGGCAAGCCCGGCTGGCGACAACATCCGGCCCGAAGCGCTCGCGAATCGTCGCGGCGCCAGCCGCGCCGAGCCGGCGCCGGAGAGCCGGCCGGTCGAGGAGGAGCCGCATCCAACGCGCAGCTTGCGCGACGTCAGGTACGGCCCACGGCAGTCCGGGGACATACATGTCGGCGGCGGGCGGGAACAGACGGTGATCGTCGACGGTGATCGGCGCCAAGCGATAGCCGACGAGACAGGCGTTGTCGCGGGTGGTGAAGTCCATGTTGCCCGAGTACGCCGTCGCGATGACCGGCTTGCCGAGGAACATCGACTCCGCGAGGCCCAGCCCGAACCCCTCAGCCCGGTGCAGAGAGGCGTAGACGTCGATGGATGCCAGGAGGTCGTTCATCTCGCCGCGCGTCAGCTCCTCGTCGAGCAAGATCGCGTTGACACGCTCGAGTGCAGGAGCGAGCCCACGCCGCATCTGGTCGTGGAAGCCCAGGTTCGAGATCTTGATGACGAGTCGTACGTGCTCACGCTCGCTCGGGTCGAAGGCGCGCTCGAAAGCAGTGATCAGTCCGAGCGGATTCTTTCTCGCCGCGGTGGAGTTGGCATCGAAGCTGAAGAAGAAGAGGAAGGAACTCTCCGGCAGGCCGAGGTCGCGGCGCGAGGACGATCCGGGTGAGGGGACGTCGACGACCGGCGGCACCACCGTGACCGGCTTGTCCGTCGACATGCGAAACGTGTCGCGTACGTATCGCGAGGGCACCCACACCTCGTCGACCCGGGCAAGCTGCTCCCGGACGTGGTCGGTGACACTCGGTGCCTCCCAGAACCAAGAGCCGATCACGTGCCGATCGACCCCGGCCGGGCGGAGTACGTCTCGGTCGACGAGCCGGAGCTCGTTGAAGTTCAGGAACCAAACCTCGACGTCGGCGTCTCGGATCTGCGGTAGCGACGCGAGGGGCTCGCCGGCGAGGTCGGGATAGTGCGCCGCGTGCGGGTTGACGAAGTCGAAACGGGTCACCGGTACCTTCGCGTCCGCCAGCGCGGCGGCGAGGCGTCGACCGGCCTCGGCGAGACCGGTTCCCGCCGTGTAGTCGCCCACCACCGTTACCCGCGGGGCCGGTGACGAATGCGGTTCGAGGCGACGAGCAGGACGGGGATGATCGATAACCCGAGCTGCCGCGGCGAGTAGCTGGTCGACGACGATGTCGGGTGACGCGCGGGCGGCTTCCTCGAGCGCCAGGTCAGAAGCGGCGGTGCGCACGTCGGGCCGATCGCACAGCTCGGTCATCACGGCGAGCGCCGATCTGGCGCAGTCGCCGGCCTCGGTGGGGACGCGCCGCACAGCGCGCTCGTCGAGACCGCGAAGCTGCGGCAGATCGGTGACGACGGCGGGCACGCCGGCCGAGAGGCCGCGCATGAGCGTGGCCGGGATCTCGCCGGCGGTCGGCCAACGGAGGTCGACGAGCACGTCGGCTGCGTCGAGGCAGGCGTCGAACGTGGTTTCGTCGGCGTCGGCGAGGACGTGCGCGACCGAGTCCAACCCGAGGCGGTCGCGAGTCTCGAACAAATGGTCGCGGACCTCGGGATACAGGGATCGACCGGCGACGAGCAACCTGGTTTGCGGCCTCACCGCGTGCAGCGCGCTGACGATGCGCACGATCAGATCGAGCCGCTTGTGCGTCACCATCGCGCCGAGCGCCGCGAACACGACATCGCGATGACTCCAACCGACGGCGCGCCGCAGCTCGGCGCCACCGGCGTCATTCGGCGGCAATGGGGCTGCGAGCGGTACGTGGAGGACCGGACGATGCGGGAACCCGCGCTGGAGCCGGTCGCGCAGCCACGCGCTGTGGACGACGACGCCGCGACTCGCTTCGACGAGCCGGCGAACCATCGGCATCCGAAGGTGGTCGCGAGCGCCGACCGCGTCCGCGCCCTCTTGGTGCCGGACCTCCGCGTCGTACTCGGGGCCGTACCCGCCACACCGGACCCAGTAGAAGTCGAGCAACGAGGCGTCGTGGAGCACGAGCAGGCCCGGGTACTCGATCGCCGCGTCGTGGATCAACGCGTGCGCCGGATGGTTGCCCATGTGAAAGACGTTGAGCTCGACGCGGTCGGGACCGCCGCATGCGATGAACTCCGAACGGCCGACGATCTCGACGCCGAACGGCTCGATCTCGGGAAGGACATGGTCGTCGACGACGACCGACACGTCGGCGTTCCGCGCCAGGATGGGTAGCAGCCTTCGGTTGTAGTCGGCGATGCCGCTCGGCTGTGGCGGGAGCGGGGTCCAGACCGCCAGCCGCAAGCGCCGACTCACCGCCTCGCGATCGCCGCGTAGTCCGCCGGCCCGAAGAGCAGCGCGTCGATCGCCGCCATCGCCGGCGCGAACGCCTGTACGACATCAGTCGGTCCCGACGGCCACGGGATCGGCGATCCGTCGCGGACGAAGAAGCGGAGCTCCACCTCGCGGAACCCGCGCTCGCGCAAGAGCACCTCGAGGAGCTCCGGCAGCACCGGCTGCCGGTGCGTCGGGTCGAGATGGAACCGTGACGCGCCGACGTTCATCGTGTTCACGTTCGGCGTCTCGATCAGTAGCAGACCGCCCGGCCGCAGCACCCGCAACGACTCGTCGACGAGCGTGACGGCATCGCCGAACCCAAGATGCTCGATGAGGTGGAAGGCCGAGATCGCGGCCATGGTGGCGTCCGGCAAGGAGCGCAGGTGGTCGAGCGCGTCACCCTCGACGACTTTGAGACCACGAGCACGGCTGTCCTCGACGGACCGCCGGTTGGTGTCGATGCCGTACGCGTCGATTCCCGCCTCCCCCAGCAGCTCGAGCCACTCGCCGCGTCCGGAGCCGAGGTCGACGACCGGGCCGGCCACACCCAGCTCCGTGATGTCCGGGAGGTACGCGCGCAGCCGATCGGCGATCTCGATCGGATCCCCCCGAAACGCCGTCTCGAGCACCCGATAGAGCTCGTCGTCGATCGCCGTGGCCGGCTCCGTGGGCCTGGTCCATTCGACGTCGCGGCTACGGCGAAGGTCGCGCGCCAGCGACTCGAGCACCGAGCTCCTCGCTCTCAGCTCGAGGCGGTCGGCATGCTGCAGCCGGCGCACTTCACGCACGGCCTGCTCGAGCTCGGTGACTTGGCTCGCGAAGCGGGCCAGGTCGGCCTGGAGCAGAGCGACCTGCTCTCGCGTCAGCGACCCGTCGATACGGGCCACCTCGAGCGACGTCTGCAAGTCCGTCACATCGGTGTGCAGCGCCGCGAGAGCTTCGTCGAGGCGGTGGCCGACGATCTCGATGCTGTGGCGGGTCTCGCGCTCCGCAACGATCATCGCCCGGTTGTACGCGCCTTGCTTGTGCGTGAAGAGACGCGCGACGCGCACGAGGACGCGTTTGGGCAGCCGGAAGCGCGTCCCGGCAAGCGGTGTCGTGTCGACGTCCGCGTTCGACGCGGCATCGGTCAACGCATCGTGAGGGGCAGCGTCTTCCGCCACGAGTCGGGATTCTGTCACCGATCGGCGTGCCCGATCCGCAGGCGACGGTCAGGCACACGCCGGTCGTATTGTTCACGTCCGCGCGCGGCGTGGGTACGAGGACCATCCGCTCGATGGCGAGGGAGCACCGGTATCTGCCGGCGCGCCCGTCGCCTCGTGATCGGCGATTGCAGGTGAGCGAACACTCACTCGTGTCCAGCCGCCATGATCGTGGGTGACGACTGCGGGGACGACGAAGTGCGGCGGACACGGGTGGACGTTCCGCACCTCGGCGCGATGCTTCGGTCGAGCGCCCACCATCCATTTCCCCCGAAGGGCCGCCCAGCTCGACGACGAGCGGACGGACGAGCGTCGTCTGCGCGCGCTCCAAGGCGCGCTCGAACGATGGCGGCTGTGCGCCGCGGTCGAGAGAACGGACGCGGAAGAGCACGCGGCGGTTAGATGCGCAGATCGACGGGGCAAAGTGCCTCGACGAGCTCGAGCTCTTCAGTCGTCGGCGGCGGCGCCGATTCGGGCCCGGCGTTCAGCCGCGGCGGCGGCCACACCACTCGCCGAGTCCCCTCGTCGACCCATCGGTGACCGCGAGCCAGGGCAAGCCGGCGTCGTCTCACGGACGGCGAAGCGTACTTCGGATCGGCCGGGGTCAGGCCAACGCGTGCCGGACCGCCGCGACGATGCGGGTGAGCTCCGTGTCACCGAGTCCGGCGTGGACGGGAAGCGACAGGACCTCGCTCGCCATCCGTCGTGCACGAGGCACGTCGGCCGCGCGCACGAGGGGATGCTGCCGGTAGCAGTCGTAGTCGAACACGACCCGTGGGTAGTAGACGCCCGTCTCGATGCCCGCGGCGGCGAGCGCACGCGCGAGCGCATCACGATCCAGTCGCGCCGAACTGGTCACACGAACCGTGTACTGGTGCCAGACCGGCTCCCGCCCGGCGGGGACGGTCGGGAGCACGAGGCCGCCGATGCCGGCGAGCCCCTCCGAGAGGCGGACGGCGTTGCGGCGCCGAGCCGCGTTGCGCGCGCCCAGCGTCTCGAGCTGGGGGATGGCCAGCGCAGCCTGGAGCTCGGTGAGCCGGTAGTTGTGCCCGGGCTCGGCGTAGTCATAGGGGCCGCGCATGCCCTGGTTGCGCAGCACGCGAGCACGGTCCGCGAGCTCACGGTCATCGGTGGTCACGATCCCGCCTTCGCCGGCCGCGACGTTCTTCGTCGCGTACAGGGAGAAGCAGCCGAGCCCGAAGGATCCGACGCGTCGCTCGTCGACGGCAGCGCCGTGAGCCTGCGCGGCATCCTCGACGATCGCGACGCCCCGAGCATCCGCGACTGTCGCGATCGCCGGCATGTCGGCCGGCAGCCCGTAGAGATGCACGGGCATCACGACCCGCGTGGCGTCGGTGATCGCGACGGCAACCGCCTCGGCAGGGATCGTGTAGTCGTCGGCGACGTCGACGAACGTCGCGGTCGCGCCCGCGTGGATGATCGCGTTGAGCGTCGCGGCGAACGTGAACGGCGACGTGAGCACCTCGTCGCCGGGACCCACACCGAGCAGCTCGAGCGCCAGCGCGAGCGCGACGGTGCCGCTACTGACCGCGATCGCGTGCTGGGTGGCGGCCATCACCCGGGCACCCGCTTCGAGCCGCTCGACGAGCGGGCCCTGGGCCAGGCGGCCCGACCGCAACGCGCCGAGCACGAGCTGTTCCGCTTCCGGATCGACCTGTACGGGTGACAGCCGGATCGTCACGGGTACGCGGTGCCGGCCGCCCGGCACTCCTTGCAGCGCGGGTCGGCCGCCGATGGCTCGTCCTCGCGGGAGGCGACGCGACCACAGGGGCAGACCCAAGCGAGCCGGCGAGCGGGGTTCCCTGCGACGAGCGCGTAGGCCTCGACCGGGCGCGTGACGACGGCGCCGGCCGCGACGAGCGCCCACTCGCCGACGTCGGCACCGCAGACGATCGTCGCGTTGGCCCCGATCGACGCGCCTCGCCCGACCCTGGTGGGCACCAGCTCGAAGTCGTCCGTCGTCGCACGCGGGTAGCGATCGTTCGTGAACACCGCCGACGGTCCGACGAACACTCCGTCGGACAGGGTCACACCGGCGTACACGGAGACGTTGTTCTGGATCTTCACACCGTCGCCGATGACCGCGCCTGCGTCGATGTACACGTTCTTCCCGAGCGTGCACCGCGCGCCGACCCGCGCTCCGGCTCGGACGTGGGCGTGATGCCACACCTTCGTGTCTTCGCCGATGAGCGCGCCCTGCTCGACGACCGCGGTCTCGTGCGCGAAGTATCCGGCGGATGGGGCATCGGTCACGGCCCGTAGTATCGTGCGCCGCCGGGTCGCTGCACACGTTCGCCTGTTCGACGACGATCTGCTTCGAGCCCGCCACCCACGGATGCCCACGACCTCGCCTTCGAGCCGCTTACGCGTCGGTATCGTCGGAGCCGGCGCCATGGGGGCGCTCCATGCCCGCGTGGTGACGCAATCCCAAGATGCCGAGCTCGCCGTCGTCGTCGATCCCGACGTTGCACGTGGCGAAGAGGTCGCGAGCCGCTTCCGGACTCGCTGGCAACCCGACCTCGACGATCTCGCGCGTCTCGACGCCGTCGTCATCGCGACCCCGACCGACACACACGTGACGTGGGCGCGCCGCGCCCTCGCCGCGGACGTGCCGGTCCTCGTCGAGAAGCCGCTGGCCGACGACGCCGCGGCCGTCGAGGCCCTCGTGGAGGAGGCGCGCCGCGCCGACGTCCCGCTGCTCTGCGGTCTGCTCGAGCGCTTCAACCCGGCCGTGCGCACTGCGCTGTCGATCATCCAAGAGCCCGTGCACGTCACGACGGCACGCCACTCGCCCTTCGCGCCGCGCATCGTGACGGGCGTCGCGCACGACCTGCTCATTCACGACGCCGACCTCGCGTTGCGTGTCGCCGGTGAGCTCCCGGACGCGGTTTCGGCATGCTTCGTGTACTGCCATCCCGACGCCGCGCCCGGCGAGGAGGATGTTGCCGAGGTCAGCCTCCAGTTCCCGCGCTTGCTCGCCGCGCTCTCCGTCAGCCGTGTGTCGCAACGGAAGATCCGCACGTTGGCGATCTCGGAGCTCACACGGCTGGTCGAGGTCGATCTCCTCCGACAAGACGTGACCGTGTACCGGCACGTCGGGAACGAGCTGGACGAAGGGGGTATTGGCTACCGGCAGCAGACGATCATCGACATCCCCACGATTCAGAACGCACGCGAGCCTCTTGCCAGCCAGCTCGATCACTTCGTCTCGCTCGCGCGCGGAGAGGGCGATCACCGCGCGGAGCTCGCCACCGTCGCCGGCCCGCACCTCGTCGTCGCGCAAGCGGCGGAGGCCGCGCGCCGGGCATCCTCGCCGCGGCTGGTCGGCGGGCCGGTCGGCTGACCCGACGAATGCGGGTCGCGCTCGTCAACAACTTCTTCCCGCCCCGCGCGAGCGGCAGCGCGCACCTGACCGAGGAGCTCGCGCGTCGTGTGGCGGCGCGGGGCGCCGAGGTGCTCGTCGTGACCGCCGCGTTCGAGGACGCGGCCGCCGACGAGGAACGCGACGGCTACCGGATCGTCCGGCTGCCGAGCTGGTCGGTCCCGAAGACCAAGCTCACGATGCGCTTCGACGTCTCGTTCGTGTCATCGCCGGCGAACGTCCGGCGCCTGTTCCGGCTCCTCGACGAGTTCCGCCCGGACCTGCTCCATCAGCACGGGCAGTTCTTCGACCTCACGTTCCTCACCTCCTGGTACGCGCGCTCCCGGTGCGTCCCGACCGTGTTGTCGGTGCACACACGCCTCGAGCACCCGTCACCACCGCACGGCTTCGCGCTGTGGGCCGGCGACGTCACCCTCGTCCGTGCGTTCATCGCCGCCTCGAGACCGCACGTCGTGACCATGGACCGGCAGATGCACGAGTACGTGTCGCGTCGCTATCGGGTGCCCGAGGCGCGCATGCCGGCCATCCCGGTCGGGGTGGAGCCCGCGCGCTTCACCGGCGACGGCCGCGACGTGCGCGCGCGCCTCGGCCTCGGCACACGACCGGTCGTCCTGTCGCTCGGCCACGTCATCCCGCTGCGCGACCGGCTCCTCCTCGTCGAGGCGATGCCTGCCCTCCTCGCGAGCCACCCGGACGCCGTGGTCGTGATCGCCGGCAAGGTGTACGACGACCGCTTCCTGCGCCGCGCCGAAGACCTGGGCGTGGTCGACCACGTCGTGCTCGCCGGTGGGATCGCGAGCGACGCCGTGCCCGCGTACATCGCGGCTGCCGACGTCGAGACGCACGAGCTGCAAGGCCTCGGCCTCGGCACTGCGAGCCTCGAGGTCATGGCCGCGGGTGTTCCGGTGGTCGCAGTCGTGCGGCCGGACAACTTCCCCGGCGTCGAGCTGCGTTCGTGGGAGAACATCGTCCTCGCACCGCCGGCCGACGCGGGTGCGCTCGCCGGGGCGATCGGGCGACTCCTCGACGACGGGGAGCTCGCAGCTCGCGTCGCCAAGGGTCAGCGCCAGCTCGTCGACGATCACTTCACGCTCGACCGGGTCGTCGACCGGCACGTCGCGCTGTACGAGCGTGTGACGGCGGGCTAGATGGGGGCGAGACGCACGTCGTCGCCGTCGAGCACGACGGTCGCGATCGGGCGGGCCGGTACGCCCGCGACGACGGTGCGGGCCGGTACGTCATGGGTTACCACCGCGCCCGCCCCGACGACGGCCTCGTCGCCGATCGTCACCCCCATCATCACCACCGCGTTGGCACCGATGAACACGCGGTCGCCCAGCATGGTGCTCGCCCGGTCGACTTGCTCGTGCCGGCGCCCGCTGACGCAGCGCCGCACCGTCGAATGCGTGTAGATCTGCGCTCCGGTGCTGATGTCGCAGCCGGCACCGATGGTCAGGCCGCCGGACCCGTCGATGAGCGTGAACGGCCCGATCCACGTGCCGGGACCGATCGACGGCTCCCCGACGATCACGGTGTGCTCGTGGTACGGATGAGGCTTGCAGGGCTCGCTCATCCCGGGCCGCGCTCGCCGACGATCGCCTCGACGACCTCGGCAAGGCCCTCCTTGACGCCCACACTCGGCGTCCAGCCGAGGACCGCCGAGGCTCGTTCGACGTCCGCGGCCCGACGGGTCACGAGCACGTCACGCGGCCGGAACTCCGGCTCGACGTCGCTGCCCACGAGCTCGATTCGAGTGACCGCACGACCGCGTGCGCGACGTCGCGGACGTGGACGAAGTCCATCGTCTGTGCCCCGTCGCCATCGATCACCGGTGGGTCGCCGGCGAGCAGCCGTTCCACGAAGAGGAGCACGACGGTCGTGTAGTACGCGTCGGTGCGCTGGCCCGGGCCGTACACGTTGAACAAGCGGAGTGCGGTCCAGTCGAGCTCGGCGGTCCGCTCGTAGAAGCGAAGCAGGTACTCGCCGGCGAGCTTCGCGATGCAGTAGGGCGTCTTCGGGTCGAGTGGCCCGTCCTCGAGCATGGGCAGCGTGCGAGGCTCGCCGTACACCGACGCCGACGAAGCGAACACCAGGCGTCGCACTCCCGCCTCCGCGGCCGCGGCAAAGACGTTCTGCGATCCGTTGAGGTTGACCTCGACGCTCTCCTCGGGCGCCGCGATGCTCTTGTTGATCGCCAGCGCGGCAAGGTGCACGACCGCGTCGGTCCCCGCAACGGCTCGATCGACCGCGGCTCGGTACCGGATGTCGCCCTCGACGAGCTCGACGCCGGGAAGACGCTCCTGCTCGACGACCACCGCAGGATCGGCGCGGTACATGTTGTCGAGCACGCGCACGCGGCAGCCGCGCGATGCGAGCTCGCGCACGACGTATGAGCCGATGAAGCCGGCTCCTCCCGTGACCAACACGGTGCCGCCGGCGTCGATATCGAACCGCACCGAGCGATGCTACTCCCGGGCTCCGTCCACGACGTCGCCGACGAGCGAGGAGACACGCTCGACGTCGGTTGCCGTCAGGTTGGCGTGCATCGGGATCGCGAGATGTCGCGCGTACAACGACGCCGACACGACGCACGGCGGACGCTCGCCGTACACCGGCTGGAGATGTGACGCGAACGTCCCGATGTTGACCTCCACCCCTCCGGCGCGAAGTCGTTGCGCGACCCGGTCACGCGAGATGCCTTCGTCGAGCGTGAGGACATACGACTGCCAGGTGTGGTCGCGATCGTCCGCGGTCACCGGCGTCGTCAGGCCCGAGACGCCGCCGAGGGAGCGGCCATACGACGCGGCGATCGCGCGCCGCGTCTCGAGCAGACCCGGCAGGCGATCGAGCTGGACCAGGCCGATCGCGGCCAGGAGGTCGGAGAGCTTGTAGTTGAACCCGAGCGCCTCGAACACCGGCACGGCGAGCTCGTCGGCCGCGGCCCGAGCGTGTGCATCCTCGATGCCGAAGCACGACAGGCTTCGCGCCGACGCCGCGACCGCCGGGTCGTTCGTCACCAGCATGCCGCCCTCGCCTGTCGTGACCCCCTTGCGGGCGTGCAGCGAGAAGCACGCGGCGTCCGCCAACGACCCGGCCGGCTCGCCCCGGTACGTCGCTCCCGCGCTGCACGCCGCGTCCTCGACGAGGAACAGGTCGTGCCGGTCCGCGATCTCGCGAAGCGGCGTGTAGTCGGCGCACTGACCGAAGGCGTCGACCGCGATGATGCCGACCGTGCGCGAGCAGATCGCAGCGCGCACCGCCTCGGGGTCGATCGTCCAGGTGTCGGGCCGTACATCGACGAAGACCGGGTCGGCACCCGTGTAGAGCACGGCGTGCCCGGTCGCCGGATACGTGTAGTCGGCGACGATCACCTCGTCGCCGGCCCCGACCCCATGAGCGAGCAGCGCAAGGTGCAGCGCGGCGGTGCAGTTCGTGGTCGCGACCGCGTGGCCGACACCGCACATCTCGGCGAAGCGCGCCTCGAGCTCGGCGCCGCGTGGCCCCTGCCCGGCCACCCATCCCGACGCGAGGACGGCTCGGAGTGCTTCGACCTCCTCCTCGCCGAATGTGGGCTGCGCGAGCGAGATGGGATCCGACATGCACCGCTCCTCGAACGATCGTAGGTGCGCGGTACCGGCTCCGAGTTACTCGATGACCGCGTACGAGACGTACGGCTCGTAAGGGAACCGCCGGAGGCGGAGCTGGCCGAGCCCAAGCGTCTCGACGACGGCCTGCGTCTCGCCCGGGAAGATCTCGGCGTGCAGCTCGTCAAAGGCAATGACTGCACCGCGGGGCATCCGCGGCAGGAAGGCTTCGATCGCAGCCCGAGTGGGCTCGTACAGGTCGACGTCGAGATAGAGGAGCGCCACGACGAGGGCAGGGTGGGCCTCGACATAGGTAGGCGCGGTCGCACGGAGGTCGCCCTCGACGAGCTCGATCTTCGGAATGTGACTAAGCGGGCGATTCAGGTCGAACACGTCGATCGCGCGCGCGACATCGCTCACGGACGAGCCCACCAGGCCGCCTTCGACCGAGTGCGGGGAAGCCCCGCCGCGATCCACATCAGCGACGGCAACGAACCCTTGGAACGTGTCGAACCCAATGATCCGTCGAGTGTGGTTGGTCGGTTCGAGGATCGCCGAGAGCTTCGCGAAGGTGAAAAGGCCCGCGCCGTGGAGTACGCCGCACTCGATCACCGAACCGTGCACATCCAACACGTGCTGAAAGATCTGGGCTCTCGCCAGGAACTTCGCTATTGCCTGTCGAGACGCGAACTTCGGGAACGCGTCGATACGGTCGGCCAACTCGCCGTCGGCGGACATGAAGAGCTCGCCCATCCGCTCGAACTGCTGTCGGTCGGCGCGGCTCTGGTTGCGGGGCTCTCGTACGACGCTGCCCGACCCCTCGTCAGTCGACATCGATCACGCCGCCCATTCCGGGGTCGCTGGTACCGGTTCGAGGGATGTACCGAGCCTGGACCGAATAGCGGATGCCGTCCGTCCAATTGATGTTCGACGCGTGGACGAGGCAGGAATGGAAGAGTAGGGCGTCGCCGGCGCGCATCGGAACGAGCGACGAGTGCCGGTCGAGGGCCGCTGGGGGCACGTGTCGCTTCCCGATGACCAGTGTGTGCTCGAGCGGGCCCAGCTGGTGTGACATGGGCATGACCGACAGGCAGCCCGACTCATAGCCGGTGTCCTGAAGCGGTATCCACGCGGTGACGGTGCGGGAATCGCCGCGGACGTAGAAGTGGTCCTGGTGCCAGTGTGCGTATTCCCCGAGCGCGCGTGGCAGGTCGATGCGGAAGACGATCTTGCGGAGCAGGCACACCTCACTACCGAGCACCGACCGGACAGCATCGATCAGGGTCGGCTGGCTCGCAAACGCCGCCAGGCCGGGGCGGTCACGGATTCGATCGTATGCACGAGCTTCGATATCGGGTCGAGACGCCAGCAGGCGTGCCATCGCGCCGCTCAGGGGAGCGGGCGCGGCGGCGCCGATGAGGGTCCCGCACAGTGCGCGGAACTCTTCACCGAGATCCGCGATCGCCGCCTCCCGTACGACATCGCGAGCCACGACGAACCCCATCTCACGGAACTCGCGACCGAGGTTCGGCGTGGCCCGCCCCTCGTCGCTCGACGGTGTAGCGATCGTCAGATCCCGATGCGCTGCGCGAGCAGCTCCCGGTGGTACGTGGCGTCGCCGAGCAGGATCTCGGAGCTCTTCGCGCGCTTGAAGTAGAGGTGCGCGTCGTGCTCCCAGGTGAAGCCGATGCCGCCATGGATCTGGATGTTCTCGGCCGCGGCATGGAAGTACGCGTCGGAGCAGTAGGCCTTGGCCAGGCTCGCGACGACCGGGAGCTCCTCGTTGTCCTCGGCCGCGGCCCACGCGGCGTAGTAGGCGGCCGATTTGCCCGACTCGACCTCCAGCAGCATGTCGGCGCACTTGTGCTTGATCGCCTGGAAGGAGCCGATCGGGCGCCCGAACTGCACACGGACCTTCGCGTACTCGACCGACATCTCGAGCACCTTCTGGGCGCCGCCGACCATCTCGTTGGCGAGACACACCGCGGCCTGATCGAGCGTCTTGGAGAGCGCCGCCCAACCCGATCCCGGTGTGCCGAGCGGCCTCGCGGGCACACCCGAGAAGTCGAGGCGCGCCTGCTTGCGGGTCTGGTCCATCGTCGCCAGCGGCGTGCGGGTCAGGCCCGACGCATCGCCGTCGACGACGAAGAACCCGATGCCGTCCTCACCAGTGGAGCCGGCCTCGCGCGCGACCACGACCATGGTGTTCGCCGTGTGCCCGTCGATCACGAACATCTTGGTGCCGTCGAGCGTGTACGAGTCGCCGGATCCCTTCGCCTCCATCGTGATGCCCGACGCGTCCCACTTGCCGTTGGGCTCGGTGAACGCGAGCGCGGCGATCGTCTCGCCCGACGCGATGCCGGGCAACAGCTCACCCTGCTGCGCATCGGTGCCCGCGTTCATGATCGCGTCGGCGGCGAGGCAGACCGTGGAGAAGTACGGCGCGCAGAGCAGCACGCGCCCCATCTCCTCGAGCACGATGCCGAGCTCCACGAACGAGTAGCCCTGGCCGCCGTGAGCTTCCGGGATGTGCAGGCTCTGCAGCCCGAGCTCCTGCGCCATCTGGGTCCACACCGCGGGGTCGTAGCCCTCGGTCGTCTCCATCAGGCGCCGGACCTCGCTCGACGGCGACTTCGACTCCATGAAGCGGCGCACGGCGTCGCGGAGCTGGTCCTGCTCCTCCGAGAACGCGAAGTTCACTGTCGTCTCCTGTCCATTCGTCGCTCGTTGCAGGCCGGGATACCCGGCCCGCGGCCACTCGCTCCTGACTGCTACTTGGGCTCGCGCGGGAGCCCGAGCACCCGCTCACCGATGATGTTGCGCTGGATCTCGCTCGACCCCGCGTAGATCGTCTCCGCCCGGCTGAACATGAACGTGCGGTGCGGCTCGTCGACCTGATACTCCCCACCGGGGTCGCCCGCGACGAGCATCCCGTCGCTTCCCAGCACGTGCATCGCACGCTCGCCGAGCGTGCGGTGCCACGTGCTCCAGTACAGCTTGCCGATGCTCGACTCGGGCCCGAGCTCACCCTTCTTCACGAGGTTCGTGAGCATCCGCATGCCGTTGAACTTCATGATCTGCACGCCGACGTACGAGTCGGCGAGCTCCTGACGGATGTGGGGGTCGCTCGCCACTCCGAGCTTCTGCGCCCGCTCGACCAGCTCCCACAGCTCGCGCTGAAAGCGGAGCTGTTGCGAGAGGAACGCGGTGCCGCGCTCGAAGCCGAGCGTCGCCATCGCGACCTTCCAGCCGTCGTTGACGTCGCCGAGCACGTTGCCCTTGTCGGTGCGCGCGTCGGAGAAGAAGACCTCGTTGAACTCGGCGGTGCCCGTCATCTGCTTCAGCGGCCGTACCTCGACACCGGGCTGGTCCATCGGGATCAGCAGGTACGACAGGCCCTTGTGCCCACTCGACCCCGGGTCGGTGCGCGTGATGCAGAAGCACCATTGCGCGCGGTGCGCGAGCGTCGTCCACACCTTCTGGCCGTTGACGACCCACTGGTCGCCGTCGAGCACGCCGCGCGTCTGGACGTTGGCGAGGTCGGAGCCGGCGTTCGGCTCCGAGTACCCCTGGCACCAGAGCTCCTCGACCGACTGGATCTTCGGGAGGAACCGCCGCTTCTGCTCGTCGGTGCCGTAGGCGAGCAGCGTCGGAGCGAAGAGCCCTTCGCCGAAGAAGCTGATGCGGGCGGGGGCATTGGCCTTCGCGTACTCCTCGTTGAAGATCACCTGCTCCGCGAAGCTCGCGGCCCGTCCGCCGTACTCCTCGGGCCAGCTCAGCCCGAGCCAACGGTCCTTGCCGAGCAGCTTCTCCCACTCGACCCGGACGTCCCACCCCTCCTCGTCGGCCGGGCCGCCGCGGCCGCCGAGCGCGGCGAACTCACCCTTCAAATGGTCGGCCAGCCAGGCCCGCACCTCGGCACGAAATGCCGCTTCCTCGCGGGTGTCGCGGAAGTCCATGTCCGGCCGACCGTACCTGACCGACGAGGGTCGCCGCCCCGGCGAGGCGATCCTCTAACTCCGCGCACCACCTGGGACCAGGACCATCCTCTCGATGCCGACGGCGCGGGTGTCATCTGCCGAGGCGATGGTCCGTTCGCGATCGTCGCCCGCCGGTGAGTGAATGCTCACGCGTGTCCAGCCGCCGGTGTCACCGGCGACGACCGCGGGGACGACGAAGTGCGGCGGGCACGGGTGAATGCCTCGCACGTCGGCGCGATTGCCGTTCGTCTCGACCTGCATCTCGGTCACGGCGCGCGCATCGACCGCGGCCGCCACGAACACGTCGATCCGATCGCCTCGGCGGAGTCGCACGGGCAGGTCGATCGACGCGGTCGCACCTGCGGTGGTCCAGCGAATCGACGTTTCGTCGAGTTGCCTCCCGAGCGGCCACCATCCGGACCCCCAGAACGGCTTGTCGAGCTCGACAACGAGCGGGCGCACCAATGTCGTGTGCGCGCGATGCAGGGCGCGCTCGAACGGTCGCGGCCGTGCAGCGCGGTCGGAGGAACATGGGCGGGAGACGGCGTAGCGGTAGATGCGCAAATCGACAGGACAACGCGCTTCGACGAGCTCGAGCTCCTCGGCGGTCGGGGGCGGCGCGGGCTCGGGCGCGACGTTCAACCGCAGCAGCTCGCTGGGTGCAGGCCATCCGACGGCAGCGGCAAGGCGCGGCAGCGACGAGCCGAGCTGCTCCGTCGTGGAGTACCACAGGCAACGGTCGAGCGTGGCGACCGCCCGCTCGTACAGCTCGTCCTCGCTCAGTCGCGACGCGGTACGCACCGCGCCGGCGAGGAACTGGGCCTGGAGGTTGCCGATCATGAACTCCGTCTCGGGGTCGCGCAACCATTCGACGAACGTCCGCCCGATCCACAAGTGGCGGGGGCCCAGATCCGAGGGCCAGCGCAGGCCGTGCTCGTACGCCGATCGCAGCTGCGCGTACGGGTCCCTGACGAGCGTCACGATCGCTGGCAGCGCGCGCAAGGAGCTGAGCGGTCGTAGCGAGAAATGACCGGCGATGTAGCGATAACGCTCGAGGGACGATGCCTCGAGCGTGTCCGAGAGATACGCGGGACATACATCGTCGCGCCGGTACATCGATCGTAGGAAGCTGTCCAGCGAGATCCCAGCGGTCTTCGGGATGTGCAAGAAGTACAGGCGCCGCCCCGGATCACCACCGGGCGCCGGTGGTGGCCACGCAACGCTTCCGGTCGTGTCGTCGATCCACTGGTGGCGGCGAACGGAGACCAGCCGGGATCGTCTCACGGACGTCGAAGCCTAGTTTTGACTCGCTCGAACGGGTTCTGGATCCGGGTCTCGTCGTTCGGCGGTAACTTGGACCTGATGCCCCGACTCCCGCACTACAAGGACAGTGGCGTGCGCGTCGACAAGCTCGTGGTCGGGCCGTTCGAGAACAACGTGTTCGTCGTGCGCTGCACGAGCACCGGCGAGGCGGTGCTGATCGACGCCGCCAACGAGCACGACCTCTTGCTCGACGTCTGTCGTGAGACGGGGGTCCGCCGCGTGCTCACCACGCACGGCCACTGGGACCACATCCAGGCAGTCGAAGCCGTGCGCGACGCAGGCATCGACGTCGGCATCTCCTCCGCCGACGCGCAGATGCTCCCGTCTTACGATTTCGTCATCCCCGACGGCGAGGAGTACGCAGTCGGCGACCTGAAGCTGCGCGCGATCCACAACCCCGGCCACACGGCCGGCTCGACATCGTTCGAGCTCGTGGGGCACCCGGTCGTGTTCAGCGGCGACACGCTGTTCCCGGGTGGGCCGGGCAACACGAGCACGCCTGGCGCGAGCTTCAAGCAGATCATCGAGTCGATCGATCGCCGTCTGTTCACCCTGCCGCCGGACATGCTCGTGTTCCCGGGCCACGGGCTCGATACGACGATCGGCACCGAGCGTCCGCACCTCGACGAGTGGGCCGAGCGAGGCTGGTGATCGAGCAAGGCAGATAGCCTCCGCCGAGTGTTGCGGCGGCATCGGGGCTCCGGCGAACCCGAGACCTCGCGCTTCATGATCCTCGGCATCGGCCGCGGGGGGTCGACGCACCTGCAGCACCTGCTCGACTCGCATCCCGACATCCGTTGCTACGGGGAGCTGTTCACACGGGGACACGCGCTCTTCGAGTGCGCGGAAACGACCGACCACCACGAGTACCTCGATGACCTCGTGCGCGACGCCGGAGCGCGCGTGGTCGGCTTCAAGCACATGTGGCCCGCCCTCTATGCCTATCCGCAGACGTTCGACCTCTTCCACGACCCGGCGATGAGGATCATCCGGCTCAAGCGCTGGAACCTCCTCGCGCTCCATGTCTCGATGATGTTCGTCGAAGCGTCGGGTGTCGCGGCCTCCACGCAAGGCCGCTACAAGGTCGATCGGATCCGGGTCGACCTCGACCGGTGCTTCACGGACATGCAGAACTGCTACTTCGTCGACCACGTTCTCGACGAGATCGTGAAGACCAACCCGGTCGCCGAGGTGACCTACGAGCACCTCGTCGACAACGCGGACGAGGTGCTCGACGCGCTGCAACGGTTCCTCGGCGTCGAACCTCGGCGGCTCCGGTCACCCCACGAGCGCCTGCAGACCCGTCCGCTCGTCGACGCGATCGAGAACTGGGACGAGGTCTCGGCCGCGCTGCGCGGTACCGCGTGGGAGCAGTACCTGGAAGGCGCACACTGACCCGGACGCGGCGAGCGGGCCCGTCGGGGCCCGCTCGTCGCTCGCCTCGGTGCGGAAAGGCTACGCCAGGTTGTTCTTGTCGAGGAAGGCCTTGGCGACGTCAGCCGGGTCTTCCTTGTCCTCGGAGACCGACAGCGACATGTCGTTGTACGCCTTCGTCGTGATCTTCTTCCCGACCTTGTTCACGATCTTCAGCAGCGCCGGCTCGGCCTTGTCCTCGCGGACGAGGAACACCGGGTTGTCGGCGGGCTGGAGGCCCTTGTCATCGGTGAGGAGCACCGCGTTCTTCGGGATCACGCTGCTGCCGGTGAACAGCAGCGCGACCTGGATGTCACCGTCCTGGAGCGCCTTGACGGTGATCGGCCCGCCCACGTCGAGCTTCTTGACCTCCTTGAAGTCGAGGCCGTAGAGCCGCTTCGACGTGTCGCCGAGGCAGAGCGGCCGCTCCTCGCACTCCGGCGGTCCGCCGAAGGCGAGCTTGCCGGCGACGTCGGCAAGGTCGGACACGGTCTTCAGCTTGTACTTCTTCGCCGTCTTCTTGGTGACGTAGAAGCCGTTGACGTCGACCGCGGGCGCCGGCTTGCTGGCGACGATGCCGCTGCCCTGGAGCTTGTCCTGCAATGCCTTGTAGGTCTCGGCCGAGTCGCCGGTCGGCGTGCCCCCGAGGATGGTCTCGAGCAACGTGCCCTGATACTCGGCGTAGGCGTCGATGTCGCCGTTCTTGAGTGCCTGGTAGGTGACCTCGGAGGGCCCGATGTTCGTCTGGTAGTCGATGCTGTAGCCCTTCGCCTCGAGCGCCTGGCCCCAGACGTCGGAGAGCACCTCGGCACCGGCGAAGTCCTTCGATCCGATCTTCAGTGACTTCTCGTCCTGGGCCACCGCGCCCGCAGCAGTCGCCACGACGAGCGTGAAGCCCACGAGCACGGCGCCGAGCGCCCGCCCGCTGAAGCGCATCCGCGCGTTGCTCATGACGAAACCCCTTCCGGCTGGGATGGAAGCGGGCACTCTTCCACCGATCGTCCGAAATGTCACGTCACGTTCCGGGAACCTGCTGCATCACCGGCGGCGCGCCGGGAGCGAAGGCGACGTCCTCCTCGATCTCGCGCGCAATGCGCTCACCGCCGGTGCGCAAGCCACGCGACACGAGGCCGCGCTGGAACAGCGCGAGTGCGAGCTCGACCGCGATCGCGAGCAAGGCGACGAGGAGTCCGCCGACGAAGACCTTCACGTTGTCCTGGACCGCGAACCCGTCGACGATGTAGCGACCGAGACCTCCGGCGTCGACGTACGCGGCGAGCGTCGCGGTGGCAACGACCGCGACCGCGGCGGTCCGCACTCCCGCCATCACGAGGGGCAGTGCCATCGGCAGCTCGACGCGCCAGAGCACCTGCCTGCCGTGCATGCCCATGCCGCTCGCGGCCTCGCGTACTTCGTTGTCGACACCGGCCACGCCCACGTAGGAGTTCGCGACCATCGGCGGTATCGCCAGCGCGACCATCGCGATGAACGCGGGGATCGACCGGACCGGCGCGAGGATCCCTTCGGGATTGCCGATGCCGAACCATTGCACGGCGAGGATCAGCAGCGCGAGCGCGGGCAACGCGCGTCCGACGTTGGCGATGTTGATGGCGAGCGCGCCGCCCTTCCGGAGATGGCCGAGCAAGATGCCGACGGGGAGCGCCAGCGCGGCCGCCGCGAGCACCGAGACGACGGTCAGCTGGAGGTGCTGGAGCAGGAGCGTCGGGATGCCCTCGGGACCGTGCCAGTGGTCTGCGTTGTCGAAGAACCCCCAGACATCCTCCAGGAAGCTCATCTCCATGGCCTCGCTCGCTGCGGGCCGGGATACCCGGCCCGCGGGCGCTCGCTCGGCTGTGCCTCCGCTCGCTGTGCTCGCTGCGGCACGGGTGCACGACGAATGCTCACGACCGCCCCTTTCGGCGCCAGGGCGTCGCGATGCGGAGCGCGCCGAGGAGGAGCAGGTCGGCGACGATCGCGAGCGCGAGCGACAGCACGATCCCGACGGTCAACGGCGTCCGGAAGTCGCGCTTGAAGCCGTCGAGCAGCAGCTGGCCGAGCCCGCCCTGCCCGATGAGCGCGGTGACGGTGACCAGCCCGATGATCGTGACGGTCGCGATGCGCACGCCGGCGACGATCGCGGGCAGCGCGAGCGGGAGCTCGACGCGGAGCAGCTGCCGGGTGCGCGAGTAGCCCATCCCGCGCGCGGCGTCCTTCACGTCTTCGGGCACGGCCTGCAGGCCGGTGACGATGTTCCGCACGAGGATCAGCAGCGTGTAGCCGGTCAACGGGATCACCGCCGTCTCGCGTGACAGCCCGGTGATCGGCAGGAGCAGCGCGAACAGCGCGAGTGACGGGATCGTGTACAGCACCCCCGTGACTCCGAGCACTGGTGCGTACAGACGCGGGAAGCGGACGCTGAGGAGCCCGAGCGGGAACGCGATCAGCAGGCCGAACCCGATCGCGAGCAGCGTGAGCTCGACGTGCTCACCGAGCCGCTGGCGGATCTCGTCGAGGTGGTCGGTGACCCACGGCCAGTACAGCCACTTCGGACCGATGTCCTCGGCCAGCACGCCGAGCCCCGTGAGGAGGGTCACGCATCGAACCTACCGCCGGCCGCCGAGCACCTCCCGGTAGACGGCACGCGTGCGATCGACGCATTGCTCCCAGGTGAACGCGGCGGCTCGCGCCTGTCCACGTTCACGGAGCTCGGCGCGACCCGTGTCGTCGCCGAGGAGCTCGACGAGGGCGGCGCCCCACGCGTCCGGGTCGCCCGCCGGCACGAAGCGCGCCGCGTCACCGGCCACCTCCCGCAGAACCGGGATGTCGGAGCAGACGACGGCCGTCGACTCCGACATCGCCTCGAGCACGGGGAGACCGAAGCCTTCGTGAATGCTCGGGAACGCGAAGAGGTCCGCGCCGTGGTACAGCGCGACCAGGCGATCCGCTCGGACCGGTCCGATGAACTGGACGCGGTTGCCCAGCGCGCGCGCCGCTTCTTCGATCTCGCGCTCGGCGCCGCGCCAGCCGCTCGATCCCTTGATGACGAGACGGTGCGGGAGTCCCGGTGTCGCGACAACGGCTCGGAACGCCTCGACGAGGACCGGCAGGTTCTTGCGCGGCTCGAAGGTGCCGACCCACAGCACGTAGGGCTGATCGCCGATGCCGAGGATCGATCGAGTCGCGGCCACGACCCCGTCACCGACCGGCCGCCGGGTGACGCCGTGCGGGACGATGCGAATGCGCTCACGACGGATCGCCGTACGACTGCTGATCTCGTCGGCCGCGGCCTCCGAAGGAGCGATGATCACGTCGGCGCGGCGCGACGCGGCCTCGAAGCCACGCTTGTGGAACCAGCGTCCCCGCCACGGGTACGTGTCCGGATAGGCGAGCGGCGCTGCGTCGTGGACCGTGACGATGAGCGGCACGGTTCCCCGAGGCGGCACCGCGAGCGACGGCGCGTGCACCAGGTCGACGTCGCGCAACGAGGATGAGAGCGCGCCGAGCGAAGGAATACCGAGCACGTTCCACGTGTCGTAGAGCACGGGCCGCGGGAGCGCGAGCCGCACGGGCTCCGTACCCGAGAGTCCGAACTCGAGCATCGCCTGGTCGATCTCACGCTCCGAGTGACGCGCGACGAACGAGACCACGTCGATGTGCTCGCCGTCGCCGTCGTCGACAGGCAGTAGCCTCGCCAACTCGGCCGTGTAGCTGCCGATCCCGCCGGGCGGATGGTGGAGCAGCTGCTCGAGGTTGAGGGCGAGACGCATGATCCGGCTGCTTTCGATTCAACCCGTCGCCGAGCGCGGCGGGTCGGATCAGGCACTGGTACGGATGTTGCGCAGCCTGCCATCCGACGAGTTCGACTGTCATGTGGTCGTACCCGCCGACCCGCCGCTGCGCGGCGAGCTCGAGCAGGCGGGTGTCACCGTGCACGTCGTGCCCATGCACCGCATCTCGACGAGCCACGGGCTGCTCGACTGGGTGGGTTACGCGCTCGCGTGGCCGGTCGCCGTCGTGCGGCTCGCTCGACTGATTCGTGGGCTGCAGGTCGACGTCGTGCACACGAACTCACTCCATTCGTGGTACGGGTGGGCAGCCGCCGCGCTCACACGCACGCCGCACGTCTGGCACGCGCGCGAGATCGTCGTGCAGTCGGGCGCGGCACTGCGGGTCGAGCGGCTCCTCACCCGCCACTTCGCCGACCGGGTGATCTGCATGTCGCAGGCGATCGCGGACCAGCTGCCCGGCGCGAGCGTCGTCGTGATCCCCGAGACCGCCGACCCCGAGGAGTTCAACCCGCGGCGTGCGGGCCGCTTCCGTGCGGATGTCGGCATCCCCGATGACGTGCCGCTGATCGGGACGGTCGGACGGGTCGACACCTGGAAGGGGTTCGACGTGCTGCTCGACGCATTCGAGCAGGCGCGCGCGCGGCTCCCGCAGCTCCAGCTCACGGTCATCGGCGGGTCGGTCGCGGGCAAGGAAGAGCTCAACCGCTCGCTCGCGACGCGCGCGGCCGCGATGCCGGGAGTCCACTGGCTCGGTCCGCGCCCCGACGTCCCCGACGCGCTCGCCGATCTCGACGTGTTCGTGCTGCCGTCGACCGAGCCGGAGCCCTACGGCTTGGTGCTGGTCGAGGCGCTCGGCAGCGGCGTCCCCGTCGTCGCCACCGACGCGGGCGGCCCGCGGGAGATCGTCGCGAACGCGCACCGAGGTAGCGGCCGGCTGGTGCCGCCGCGCGACGCCAACGCACTCGCGGACGCCATCGTCGACTCGCTGCGAGCAGCGCCGCCGACGTCCGCGGCCGCGCGCGCCGCGCGCCGACCGCTCCGTGACCCCGAACCCGAGCGGTTCGGCGAGGTCTTCCGGGACGTCGTGGCGGTACGGGGACACTAGGGTCCTCCCGACCCCGCCATGATCCGGCTCGAGCACGTGAGCAAGCGGTACCCCAACCGGCAGCTCGCGGTGCGCGATCTCTCCCTGGAGGTCCCCGACGGCGAGATCTGCGTGCTGGTCGGCCCGTCCGGCTGCGGCAAGACCACCACGTTGAAGATGATCAATCGGCTGATCGAGCCGACGAGCGGCCGCATCTACCTCGACGGCGACGACGTCACGAGCGCCGACAGCGTGCAGTTGCGCCGCCGGATCGGCTACGTCATCCAACAAGTGGGGCTGTTCCCGCACCAGACCATCGCCACCAACGTCGGCACGGTGCCGCGACTCCTCGGCTGGAAGAAGGACCGGGTCGCGGCGCGCGTGGACGAGCTGCTCACGCTCGTCGGCCTCGACGTCGACGAGTACCGCGATCGGTACCCCGCGCAGCTCTCCGGTGGACAGCGCCAGCGCGTGGGCGTGGCACGCGCGCTCGCGGCCGACCCGCCGGTGCTGCTCATGGACGAGCCGTTCGGCGCGATCGACCCGGTGACGCGTGAGCGTCTACAAGACGAGTTCCTGCGGCTCCAGGCGGGCGTGCGCAAGACGGTGGTGTTCGTGACGCACGACATCGAAGAGGCCGTCAAGATGGGCGACCGGATCGCGATCCTGGACATCGGTGGCATCCTCGAGCAGTACGACACACCCGCCGAGGTGCTCGGGAACCCCGCGTCACAGATGGTCGCCGACTTCGTGGGGGCAGATCGCGGGCTCAAGCGACTGAAGGTCACCGCGATCGACACGCCCAGCCTGGAGCACCCGCCGACGATCCTGCCCACCGCCACGCTGGCCGACGCCCGCGCCGCGATCGCGCGGGGCGGCATGGACTGGGTCGCGGTCGTCGACGTCGAGGGTAGGCTGCACGGCCACGTGCGCCGGGCGAAGGCGGTCGGCGACGGCCCGCTGGACGGGCGTGTCGAACGCGTCGAAGCGTGGGTATCGCTCGAAGACCCACTCGAGGACGCGCTCGCGGCCATGCTGCTCACCGAGGTCGGTTGGGTGGCCGTGCTCGACGGAGACCACTTCGTCGGTGTTCTGACACCCGAGTCCGTGTACCGCGCGCTCCGGCGCTCGCTGCACGAGTCGCCGGCCCCGACCGACCGATGACCCCCATCCGACCAGGCAGTGCGGTACGAATGAACCACCACGACGGCGAAGGAGACGTTTCGATGCATCACGCCCTCACCCGGCACCTCCAGCTCGGCTCGGTGCGCAACCACGACTGGGTCACCGCGCACTTCGGGCACCGGTAGCCCGTGCCTGGTCAGCGGCCCGTCCTGACCCGGGCCACCGCCGGTCGCCTCGCGGCCGACCACGGCTTCTCGATGCGACCCGGCAGCCCGGCCGGGTGTACCGGCCTCGAGCTGGAGTGGCTCGTCGTGCCCCTCGACGACCCCGACCGGGGTGTGCCGTTCCCCGACGTCGAGGCGGCGCTCGCCGACATCGTCCTCCCTGCTTCGAGCCGGATCACGTTCGAGCCGGGTGGGCAGATCGAGCTCAGCACCCCACCGCTCCCCGGCCTCGAGGCGTGCGAGGCGCTCGCGACCGACGCCGCCGAGCTCGGGGCAGCGCTGGCGGCCAACGGGGTGGGCCTCGTCGCGCTCGGTCTCGAGCCGGGCGCCCGCCGACCCCGCGTCGTGCGTACACCCCGCTACGACGCGATGGAAGCGCACTTCGACAGCAGGGGACCCGCCGGCCGCACGATGATGCGGAGCACCGCGGCGCTCCAGGTGAACACGGGTCTGCGTGACGCGCCGGCCGCCCGCTGGGAGGCTTCGCACGCGCTCGGTCCGGTCCTCGCGGCCGCGTTCGCGAACTCGCCGTTCGGCGACGCGCGACCCAGTGGCTGGCGCTCGACGCGACTCGCGGTGTGGGGATCGATCGAAGGCGCTCGCGGTCCAACGGTCGCGCCCGGCTCCGACTGCCGGGTCGCGTGGGCCACGTACGCGCTCTCGGCACCGCTCATGCTCGTGCGTGCTTCTGAGTCCGAGCACGTTCCGATGCGGGCGCGGCTCAGCTTCGGCGAATGGATCGCGCGCGGGCACGACCTCGGCTGGCCGACAGCCGACGACCTCGCGTACCACCTCACGACGCTGTTCCCTCCGGTCCGGCCGCGGGGATGGCTCGAGCTGCGGATGATCGACGCGCTTCCGTCACCGTGGTGGCGGGTGGCGGCCGCGGTCACGACGGTGCTCGTCGATGCCTGGAGCGAAGAGCCCGCGTTGTCGCGGTGCGTCGCACCTATTCGCGACCGCTGGGACTGCGCGGCTCGCGACGGGTTATCGGATCCGAAGCTCGCGGCTGCCGCGACGACGTGCTTCGACATCGCCCGCGCGCAGCTGATCGACGCGGGCGCGGACCAAGAGACGCTCGCAGCGACCGACGCCTACGTCGATCGCTACGTCGCGCGGCGACGATGTCCCGCCGACGATCTCATCGACCGGTGGCACCAGTGCGGCGCGCTGGTGCCGCTGCCCGACAACCAGCCGGAGCCGGCGTGGGCGTGAAGCAGCTGGTGGTCGACCATCTCGAGGACGCCCGCGGCCGGACGCTCGCGCTGCTGGAGCCGATCGACGACGCCGACCTCGAGCGTCAGGTGTCGCCACTCATGTCCCCGCTCGCGTGGGACCTCGCCCACGTCGCCCACTACGAGGAGCTCTGGCTCCTCCGTGCGCTCACGGCCGCCCGACCGACCGACGCCCGCTACGACGACCTCTACGACGCCTTCAAGCACGCGAGACGCGAACGAGCGGATCTCCCGATCCTGAACGCCGAGCAAGCGCGCGAGTTCGCCGGAACGGTACGAGCGCAAGTGCTCGAGTCGCTCGAAGGCATCTCGCTCGACGTCGACGACCCGCTGCGCAAAGAGGGGTTCGTGTACGGCATGGTCGTGCAACACGAGCACCAGCACCGGGAGACGATGCTGGCGACGATCAACCTGATGGGTGAGCACGCCGCGCTCACGGGCGAGCAGGCCGCGGAAGCGCCGGCCGCCACCGCGGAGGTGCGTGCGCCCAACGACGGGCACGAGATCGCCGTGCCGGGCGGAACCTTCGTGATGGGGACGGACGACGAACCATGGGCCTACGACAACGAACGCCCCGCGCACGAGGTGGAGCTCGCCCCGTTCGAGATCGACGCGGCGCCGGTCACGAACGCGCAGTACCTCGCGTTCGTCGAGGACGGCGGCTACCACGACGCCCGTCTCTGGACGGCCGCCGGCTGGGCGTGGCGCCGCGAAGCCGGGCTCGAGCACCCGCAGTTCTGGTCGCGTGAAGGAAGCCGCTCGTGGAGCGTGCTTCGCTTCGGGCGGCGCGAGCCGGTCGTTCCGCACGAGCCGGTGCAGCACGTCTGCTGGTACGAGGCCGACGCGTTCGCACGATGGGCGGGCAAGCGGCTGCCCAGCGAAGCCGAGTGGGAGTACGCGGCGTCAGGGGCACCGGACGGGCACAAGCGCCGGTACCCGTGGGGTGACGCGGACCCGACGCCCGAGCAGGCGAACCTCGGGCAGCTGCGACACGGCCCCGCACCAATCAGGACCTCCGGCGACGGCGCGAGCGCGTGGGGCTGTAGGCAGATGGTCGGTGACGTCTGGGAGTGGACGTCCTCCGACTTCCGCGGCCATCCGGGCTTCGCGTCGCACCCCTACCGCGAGTACTCCGAGGTGTTCTTCGGGCCCGAGTACAAGGTGCTGCGCGGCGGGTCGTGGGCGACCCATCCCAGTGCGTGCCGCACGACGTTCCGCAACTGGGACTTCCCGATCCGGCGTCAGATCTTCTGCGGCTTCCGCTGCGCCCGCGACGCCTGATCGTCATGTGCCGTCATCTCGCCTACCTCGGGCCGCCGATCGCGCTCGATGCGCGCACGTCCATCAACCCGATCCTGCCGGCATGAGCACCGAAGCCGCGCGTGGTGTGCGCGTCGATGTGCACGTTTCGGGCGCCGATCTCGCAGCCGCGCTCGCGGCCGACGTCCGTGCCGGCCTGACTGCGACGCCGAAGGAGCTGCCGCCGAAGTGGTTCTACGACGAGCGCGGCTCCCAGCTCTTCGACGAGATCACGAGACTGCCGGAGTACTACCCCACCCGCGCCGAGCGATCGATCCTGGCCGCGCGCGCCGACGAGATCGCGCGCGTCACAGGGGTCGACACGCTCGTGGAGCTCGGTTCCGGCACGTCGGAGAAGACGCGCCTGTTGCTGTCCGCGCTCGCCCGGGCCGGCACGCTCCGACGGTTCGTGCCGTTCGACGTGAGCGAAGCGACGCTGCGTGAAGCCGCCGCCGCGGTCGCGCGCGAGTACGGCGTCGACGTCCACGCGGTCATCGGCGACTTCGAGCATCACCTCTCGTGGCTGCCGTCGGACGGGCGCCGGCTCGTCGCGTTCCTCGGGGGGACGATCGGGAACCTCACCCCCGAGTCGCGGGGGTGCTTCCTCGCCGAGGTCGCGGCCGATCTCCACGACGGCGACGCGTTCCTGCTCGGGACCGATCTCGTAAAGGACGTCGGCCGTCTCGAAGCCGCGTACGACGACTCGGCGGGGGTCACCGCCGAGTTCAACCGCAACGTGTTGCGGGTCGTGAACCGGGAGCTCCGTGCCGACTTCGTTCCCGAGCGCTACGCGCACGTCGCCAGCTGGTGCGCCGAAAATGAGTGGATCGAGATGCGGCTGCGTTCCGATCGTGCGCAGCGGGTGACCGTCGACGCGCTCGAGCTGGACGTCGCCTTCGACGCGGGCGAGGAGATGCGCACCGAGATCAGCGCGAAGTTCCGCCGTGAGCGCGTGGAGGGTGAGCTGGCGGCCGCCGGTCTCGTGCTCGAGCACTGGTGGACCGACCCCGCCGGCGACTTCGCCCTCACCCTCGCCCGGCCGGCCTGATCCCACCGCCTTCTCGGCACGCTGAGCAACCTCAGGGGTTGCTCAGCGTGCCGAGAAACCGAGGCAGGCCGGGTGTTCCGGGTTTTCCACTACGGCGGTAGTGGAATTAGGATGGAGTCGTGGCTGCCCGCTCCGCCGCCCCGGTCCTCGAGATCGACGACCTCCACGTGACCGTGGAGAGCAACGAGATCCTGCGCGGCGTCTCGCTGGCCGTGGGGGCGGGCGAGCTCCACGCCCTCATGGGGCCCAACGGCTCGGGCAAGTCGACGCTTGCCAAGACGCTGCTCGCCGACCCCGCCTACGGCGTGACCGGTGGCGGGATCCGCCTCCACGGCGACGACGTCACGCGGCTCCCCACCGACGAGCGGGCCGCCCGCGGCCTGTTCCTCGGCTTCCAGCACCCCGAAGAGATCCCGGGGGTCAGCGTCCTCAACTTCCTGCGTCAGGCGATGTCGGCCCGCAAAGGGATGCCCGACCTCTCGGTGCTCGAGGTGCGCATGGCGCTACTCGACTGGACGAAGCGGCTCGGCATGGACGACCGCTTCGTGCAGCGCTATCTCAACGAGGGGTTCTCCGGCGGCGAGAAGAAGCGCAACGAGATCCTCCAGATGGCGTTGCTGGAGCCCGACGTCGCGGTGCTCGACGAGACCGACTCCGGGCTCGACATCGACGCCCTACGAGTCGTCGCCGACGGGATCGACGCGGTGCGCGAAGGCCGGCCGGGCCTCGGCATCCTGCTGATCACGCACTACCAGCGGATCCTCGGCTACCTCACGCCTGACCGCGTGCACATCCTGCTCGGCGGTCGCATCGTCGCGTCGGGTGGTCCCGAGCTCGCCGCCCGCGTCGAGCGAGAAGGCTTCGACACGTTCCGAGGCGCGGAGGTCGCGGCATGACCGAAACGCAGCGGAGCCGGCCGGACGTCATCGATGTCGCACGCATCCAGTCCGACTTCCCGATCCTCAAGCGGCAGGTCAACGGCAAGCGGCTCGTGTACCTCGACTCCGCGTCGTCGTCGCAGAAGCCGATCCAGGTGCTCGACGCGATGGACCGCCTCTACCGCGAGTCGTACGCCAACGTGCACCGCGGCGTCTACACGATCTCGGTCGAGGCCACCGACGCGTACGAGGGCGCCCGCGCGAATGTCGCGCGCTTCGTCAACGCGCCGAGCGAGCGCGAGATCGTGTTCACCCGCAATGTCACCGAGGCCATCAACCTCGTTGCCTATTCGTGGGCACGGGCCAACCTCCGTGAAGGCGACGTCATCGTGCTCACCCACCTGGAGCACCACGCCAACGTCGTCCCCTGGCACCTCCTGGCCGCCGAGCGCGGCGTCGAGATCCGCTGGATACCGCTGACGCCCGAGTACCTGCTCGACCTGGGCGAGCTCGACCGGCTGCTCGACGGCGCCAAGCTGCTCGCCTTCTCGGCCGCGTCGAACGTGCTCGGCTCGCTCACCGACGTGCGCACGCTCGCCGATGCCGCGCACGCCGCGGGTGCGCACGTGCTCGTCGACGCCGCGCAGGGCGCGCCGCACCTTCCGGTCGACGTACAGGCGTGGGGCGCCGACTTCGTGGGCTTCACCGGCCACAAGATGCTCGGCCCCACCGCGATCGGCGTCCTCTGGTCGCGCGCCGAGCTCCTCGACGCGATGCCACCGTTCCTCGGCGGCGGCGAGATGATCCGCGACGTCACGACCGAGGGGTTCACGCCCAACGAGGTGCCCTGGAAGTTCGAGGCCGGGACGATGCCGATCGTCGAAGCGGTCGGGCTCGCCGCCGCCGTCGACTATCTCCGCGCGCTCGGGATGGACGCAGTGCGTGAGCACGAGAAGCGGCTCACCGACTACGCGCTCCGCTCGCTCGAGGAGAGGTTCGGCGCGAAGCTGCACGTGTACGGGCCCCGTGACGTCGAGGTGCGCGGCGGAACCGTCTCGTTCCTGTTCGACGGCATCCACGCGCACGACATCTCGCAGGTCGTCGACGAGGAAGGCGTCTGCGTGCGCGCCGGGCACCACTGCGCGAAGCCGCTGATGCGCGTGCTCGGGGTCCCCGCGACGACCCGAGCATCGTTCTACGTGTACAACGACGAAGCCGACGTCGACGTGCTGGTCGAGGCGTTGACGCGCGCCCAGCACTTCTTCGGAATTTAGGCTTCGGGATCCAGGAGGGATCGTGCCCGGCCTCGAAGACCTCTATCGCGAGATCATCCTCGACCACTACCGTGCGCCGCGGAACCGCGGCGAGCTGCCGGTGCCCCCGGCGCGCAAGGTCGAGGGCTTCAACCCGCTGTGCGGTGACGAGGTGATCCTGTACCTCGACGTCGAGGACGGCGTCGTGCGCGACATGCGGACGGGCGGCCAGGGCTGCTCGATCAGCCAGGCGTCGACCTCGATGATGAGCGCCGCGGTCAAGGGCAAGCCGGTCGGCGAGGCCCGTCAACTCATCGGGGCGTTCAAGCGGCTGATGTCGATCCACGAGTCCCAGCTCGAGGGAATCGGCCTGGGGGGTGACGGAGACGGCGGCGACGGCGAGGGGGAGCTCGACGGCACCCGCCTCGGTGACCTCGAGGCGCTGCAAGGGGTCGTGAAGTTCCCCGTCCGCATCAGGTGCGCCACCCTCGCCTGGAACACCCTCCAGCAGGGGCTCGACGAGACCGACGGCGAGGGCTGACCGGCCGGCCCCCAGCCCCTCCCGGCACGACCGGAGCCCTTTCTCGGCACGATCCGGCGTGCAGTGGACGTCCGAACGTGCCGACAATGGTGACGGAGGCGACGCTCGTCACACCAGTGACACGGGCATGAAACAGTCAGCCGCTAGGTTGCACGAAAACAGCGACGCGATGCAGCACCAGATGCAGCACCAAGGAGCGAACCGGAGGAGGCGAGTATGGGCGAGCGGGAGCTGACCGCCCGTATCGACGAGGCACTCGAGGAGTACCGCGGGCGCGACATCGTCGCCGCGTCCGAGGTCACCGACTTGCTGCTCGACCTCCGGCTCATGCTGCTCGCCGCCGACGAGGCCGCTCGCTCCGCCGCGTCCTGACCCCCGTTCGGTGACGTCCGGCTCCTGAGCTCCGGGTCTGCGTTCTCGCGCTCGTGGTGCGCCGCGTAGCATCGGCGCCGTGAGCGGCCCCGGAGACCCGCGCGACCCGAACCGCCCCCGTCGACAGCCGCCGCGCCCTCCGGCCGAGCGCGGCTCGCTCGAAGGACCTCCACCGCCCGTCGACGAGACCCGGCCCGTTCGGCGTCGCGCCGAGCGCGCGAAGCCGGACCCCGAGCCGGAGTCGGCACCCACCGCGCCCAACGGACGCGCCGATCGTCGGCACCGCGCTCGGCGCCGGCGCCGCCGAGTCGTCGGCGCGTTCGTGGCCGTCGCGGTCGTCGCCGGGGGTGTCGGCGCCTGGGCGCTGCTCAGTGGCGGCGACACGAAGGTCAAGGCCGCACCCGTCCGCACGACGACCAGCAGCACGACGACCACGACACCCGTCCCGCCACCGGCCACCACCGCGACCAGCAAGGTGGCGAAGATCGACGCCTTCGAGTCGCCGGCCGACGGAGCCAAGGTGATCAACTCGTTCAGCGACAAGACCGAGTACGGCTTAGCACGCACGTTCCTGGTCACCGATCGTCAGCCCGGCTGGTTGCACGTGCTGCTGCCACAACGCCCGAACGGCTCGAGCGGCTGGATCCGCGAGTCCGACGTGACCTTGGGGGAGTCGCACTTCTCGATCAAGATCGAGCTCGGCGGGCACAAGGTCACGTTGTACAAGGACGGGCAGGTCGTGCTCGAGACCCAGGCGGTGATCGGCAAGCAGCAGACGCCGACGCCACTGGGCAAGTTCTACATCACCGATCCCGTCGACCTGCAGAGCCATCCGAGCGGCGCGTACGGCGCGTACGCGCTCGGCCTGTCGGGCTACTCGGAGGTCTTGACCAGCTTCAACGGTGGCCCGGGGCAGATCGCGCTCCACGGCACGCCCAATGCCGATCAGGTGGGACAGGACCTCTCGAACGGCTGCGTCCGCATCCCGAACGACGTGATCCTCAACGTCGTGAACCAGCAGCCCCCGCTGGGCACCCCGGTCGAGATCGACGCCTGACCAGCGCGTCGGGCGCGTCAGCTGCCGACGAAATCGCGCACGAGGGTCGCCAGCTCGGCCGGCTTCTCGAATGGCAGCCAGTGCGCAGCGCCTTCGACGACCTCGAGACGCGCGCCCGGGATCTCGGCCGCGTACGTCTGCGCGTGTGCGAGCGGCACGAGCCCGTCCTGGGCGCCGGCCACGATCAACGTCGGCGCGGTGATGCGTCGCAGCCGGCCGCGCAGCTTCGGGTTGTGCAGATAGGGGTCCCAGCCGAGCTTCGCGGTTGCACCGAGCGACTTCCACACGGGCAGCACGACCTCGATGGGGATCTCGACCTGCTTGCCGACGTCGCCCTGGAACTCGGCCATCTCGTGCATCGTGCGGGCGACCGGGTGCGACTGGTCGACGAAGAGCATCTCGGCGAGCTCGTTGGGCGCGCGGCCGAACATCTCCTCGATCGGCGCGTCGTCGAGGTGCAGCCCGACGGGGTTCACCAATATGAGCGCGCTCACCTTCTCCGGGTACCGGGTCGCGAGCTCGAGCGCCATCCAGCCGCCGAGCGAGAGGCCCAGCACGGCGGGCGCGTCGAGATCGAGCAGCTCCCAGAGATCCAGCAGGTGGAAGACCGCGTCCTCCATGCCGTCGATCTCGTCGATGCCCTCCGACTCGCCGAAGCCGGGGAAGACGGGTGCGAGCACCTCGAACTGGTCGGCGAGCGTCTCGAGCACCTGCAGGCCCGCGGCCTCGCCACCCGCGGAGTGCAGGTACACGACCGGCTTGCCGGTCCCCCCGCGGTACAGCTGGATCTTGCCGATGGGCGCGTCGACGTAGCTCTCGGTCAGTGGCATCGTCACGCGACCGCCGCCTTCGGGCGGTACACGGCAGCGCCTTCGGGGAACTCGCGCCGCAGTGCCGGCATCACCTCGCGAGCGAACAGCTCGAGGTTGCGACGGGTCAGGTCGGCCGGGAGGCTGCCGAGCTGGAAGAGCCCGAGCAGGTTGCCCGTCCCGAGGTCGCCCAGGCTCTCGACCAGCTGCTCGGTGACGGTCTCGGGCGACCCGACGATCGCGTACCGGCCCTCGACGATCTCGCGCCACTCGGTGACGTTGAGCATGAACGTGCCCGCGCCCTTGAGGATGTTGGCGAGCGACCGAGCCGACGTGTAGCCGGGCGGCTGGATCGTGATGCCCGGCAGCAGCCGCTTGACGAAGTACCAGAGGTGCTCCTCGTACTCCCGCCGCGCCTGCTCGTCGGTCTCGGCCACGTAGATCGGCAGCAGCCACCCCGCTTGCATCGGGTCGGCCTCGTAGCCCTCGGCCTCGCACGCGTCGCGGAACATGCCGAATGTGCGCTTGAAGACGTCGATGTGGAAGTACGGGATGCCCATGTAGGCGTAGCGATGCTTGGCGACGAACTCCATCGTCTCGAGCGACCCGGCGCCGGGGATCCACACCTCTGGGTGCGGCTCCTGGAGTGGACGCGGCCACGGGTTCACGTACCGGATGCGGTAGTGCTTGCTCACCCACTCGAACGGGCCGGGCGTCGTCCACGCCTTCAAGATCAGGTCGTGTGCCTCCTGGAACCGTTCGCGCGCGTGTGACGGGTTGACCGAGAACGAGTAGTACTCGGGGCCGCCGCCGATGACCATGCCCGCGATCAGCCGCCCGCCGCTGATCACGTCGATCATGGCGAACTCCTCGGCAACGCGCGTCGGCGGGTCGTAGAGCGGTAGCGCGTTGCCGACGACGGCGATACGAACGCGTTTCGTCTGCCGGGCGAGGATCGAAGCGATCAGGTTGGGTGAGGGCATGTTGCCGTACGCGTTCTGGTGGTGCTCGTTGACGCACACGCCGTCGAAGCCGAGCTCCTCGGTGTAGATCAGCTCGTCGAGGTAGCGGTTGTACAGCGCGCCGCCGACCTTCGGGTCGTACAGCTCGTTCGGGCACGTGACCCACGCCGGTCCGTCGTAGCTCGGGTCGAGCCCGATGTACGGCATCAGGTGGAACGAGAAGAAACGCACTTGTGGCAAACCCCCCGAGAGGCGCTCACGATAACGGTCGGGTCAGGAGTCGTGTGGGGCGCCAGTAGCATCTCCGTTCACCGTGGTCAGGAAAGCGTTCCCCATGCGGGTGGTGGTGAGTCTCGCGCTCGCGTTCGGCGTCGTCGGCGGCGTCGTCGCGGCAGGCGCAGCGCTGCGCGACGACGAAGGCTCGAGTCAGGCCGACTCCCCGAAGCGGGCCACGACGACCACGACGACCCTGCCGCCCACGACGACCACCACGCTGCCGCCCACGACGACGACGACGGCGCCGCCGATCCCGCCGTTCCAGCAGCCCGGGTGGGGCGCGGTACCCGCGCCGGGCGCAGCGGGGAGCTGGGGGTCGGGCAACCGGGGGCCTGAGATCCAGGCGGTCGAGCAACGGCTGGCCGACCTGAAGTTCGACCCGGGCCCGGTCGACGGCTACTACGACCAGAAGACCGTCTACGCCGTGGAGGCCCTGCAGAAGAGCCTCGGCGGCGTGCCGACCGGCCGGGTCACCGACGGCGACGTGTTCGCCATGAACTTCTACAAGTACAACCAGCCGCTCCACCCCACCGCTGAGGCCAACCGCACCGAGATCGACATCACGAGGCAGGTCATCACGCTCTACGAGAACTATCAGGTGCGCCTGATCACGACCACGTCGACTGCGAGCGGCGAGCACTACTGCTACGTGACGCCCAAGGAGCACCCGACCCAGCGGATCTGCGAGAACGCGACCACGCCATCGGGCCGCTACACGTACTACCTGTTCCGGCAGGGCTGGGACGACGGCGACCTCGGCGCGCTGTACAACCCCTACTACTTCAACAAGGGCCGGGCGATCCACGGGTACGACTCGGTGCCGACGCATCCGGCGTCGCACGGCTGCGCGCGCATCCCGATGCACATCGCCGAGTACTGGCATACGCTCGTGCACGATGGTGACGCCGTCTACGTAGACGGCGGACCACCCGGCGAGCAGATCACGTCGAGCGACCCGATCTGATGCCGGAAATCGAGACGCTGGTCGACAGGCGCGCATTCCTCGAGGGTCCGCGCTGGTACGCCGGCGCGTTGTACGTCTCCGACATGCACGCGCACGAGGTGCTGCGGGTGTCGGCGGAAGGCGATGTGGACGTCGTCGCGCGGCTGGAGACCGCGCCGTCCGGGCTCGGCTGGTTGCCCGATGGGCGCATGCTGATCGCCTCGATGGACGACCGGAAGGTGCTCCGCCTCGACGACGGTCGGCCCGTCGAGGCGGCCGACTGCTCGGCGCTGGCACCGAACGAGATCAACGACATGGTCGTCGACAGTCGCGGGCACGCGTTCGTCTCGCAGTTCGGCTTCGACTACCACGGCGGCGCGCAGTTCGAGGCCGCTCCGGTCCTGCGCGTCGACCCCGACGGATCGGTGGACGAGGCGACCGACCCGCTGCGGTTCGCGAACGGCATGGTCGTCACCGCCGACCAGCGCACCCTCGTGGTGGCCGAGAGCGCAGGGCAGGACCTCGTCGGCTTCGACCTCGCCGACGACGGGACGCTCACCAACCGACGCATCTGGGCCGATCTCCCCGACGTCCCCGACGGCATCTGCATCGACGCCGAGGACGGCGTGTGGATCGCGTCGCCGGTGGGCGACCGGTGTGTGCGGGTGCTCGAGGGCGGTGAGGTGACCGACGTGATCGAGACGCCGGGGCGTCACGCAATCGCGTGCGCGCTCGGCGGCGACGACGGCCGCACGCTGTTCATCTGCACGTCGCCCACCGTCGGCGAGCCGGACAAGTCGAGAGAGCTGCGCGGCGCCAAGGTCGAGACGGTGCGCATCTGAACCGGATTACGACGGTGAGATACGCACCAAGGGTCAGAAGCCGGGCTCGGCGAAGGGGTCGGGCTCCTCGGGCTTCTCGACGGTGATCTCGTCGACGCCGAGCTCGCGGGCGAGACCCTCGTACCCGCTCGCCTCGAGCTGGTCGGCGAGCTCGGGCCCGCCGCTCGCGACGACGCGGCCGCCCATCAGCATGTGCACGCGGTCCGCCCGGAGCTCGCTCAGCACCCGCGCGTAATGCGTGATTGCCAGCACGCCGACGTCGCGCTCCGTCGTGAGTGCCTCGACCCGCCTGGCTACGTCACGCAGGGCGTCGACGTCGAGCCCGGAGTCGATCTCGTCGAGCACCGCGAACTTCGGCTCGAGCACCGCGAGCTGGAGCGTCTCCATCCGCTTCTGCTCACCGCCCGAGAACTCGTCGTTGACGCCCCGGGCCAGGAACTCGTCGGCGACCGAGAGCCGCTCCGCCTCCGTTCGCAGGCGCGTCTCGACGTCGCTTGCATCCCCGCCGCGTGCCCGGACGGCCGCGCCGACGAGGTCACCGACTTTCACGCCGGGAACCTCGACCGGGTACTGCATGGCGAGGAACAGCCCACGCTGCGCGCGCTGCCAGGTCGGCAGACCGAGCAGCTCCTCACCGTCGATCGTCACCGAGCCCCGCGTCACCTCGTAGTCACCGCGACCCATGAGCACGTGCGAGAGTGTCGACTTCCCCGACCCGTTCGGGCCCATGAGCGCGTGGACCTCGCCCGATGCCACCTCGAGGTCGACCCCGCGCAGCACCTCGAGGTCGCCGACCGAGGCGTGCAGGTCGGTGACGCGCAGGACGCTCACGGGAGCGTCACCACGACGTCGTCGCCGTCGACGCGCACCGCGTAGACCGGCACCGGCCTGGTCGCGGGCAGCGTCTGCGGCTCACCGGTTCGGAGGTCGAACGTCGAGCCGTGCTTCGGGCACTCGATCTCGCACTCGTCCTCCCAGATGTCGCCCTCCGACAGCGAGTAGTCCGCGTGCGAGCAGGTGTCGCTGATGACGTACCAGTCGTCGCCGAGGCGCACTACGCACAAGCGGTGCCCGTCGACGTCGAAGCGCTCGGCCGAGCCCGGCTTCACGTCGCCGACCGCGCACACCCTCACGTCAGCCACGGCGCGCACGCCTCTCTACCTTCTCGACGACCGACCGTCGCAACGGCGCCACGAGGTCGCGCACCGGCAGGCGGTCGAGCACGTCGTCGAAGAAGCCGAGCACGATCAGGCGCTCGGCCTCGGCCGGCGGGATCCCGCGGCTCTCGAGGTAGTAGAGCTGGTCTTCGTCGATCGGACCGACCGCGCTCGCGTGCGAGCAGCGGACGTCGTTGGCCTCGATCTCGAGGTTCGGGATCGACTCCGCGCCCGCGCCCTCGGTCAGCACGAGGTTGCGGTTGGTCTGGAACGCCCGGCTCTTCTGTGCCTCGGGGCGGAGGTGCACCAGGCCCGAGTAGACCGACCGGGCCTCGTCCTCGACCGCGCCCTTGAACAGCAGGTCGCTCCTCGTGCGCGGCGCAGCGTGGTCCTGGAGCGTGCGGAAGTCGAGCATCTGCGTGCCGTCGCCGAAGTAGACGGCCAGCAGGTCACTCTCGCCGCCCTGACCGGTGATCAGCGACTCGGTCCGCATCCGCGCGTAGTCGCCGCCGAGCGCGATCGCCGACGAGTGCAGCGCGGCGTCGCGCCCGACGTGGGCACGCTGCAACCCGACCTGCCACACCGTCGATGCGTGCTGCTGCACGGACAGGTAGCGGACACGCGCGTTGTCGCCGACTATCAGCTCGATCACGGGATCGGCGAGATGCGGATCGCCCTCCGCGGCGAACCGGTCGACGACCGTGACGATCGAGCTCTCCCCAGCCACGACCAGCGTGTGCGGGAAGCTCGCCACCCCGTCGCCACGGGTGCGGTGCAGGATGATCAGCGGATGGTCGACGACCACCCCGTCCGGAACGCGCACGTATGCCCCGCCGACGACGAACGCGTCGTGCAGCAGCGTGAACACGTCAGGCGACGCATCGGAGCATGTACCGAACCAGTCTTCGGCCTCGTCGTCGGTGACATCGTGGAGGTCGCCGACCACGACGCCCTTCGCCACGTACTCGGGCGGCAGCTCGGGGATCTCGAGCCGGCGTTCGCCCTCGACGCGCGGCCGGTACCGCTCGACGTCGAACTGGTCGATGCGGCTGTACCGCCAGATCTCTTCGGTCTGCGACGGCCACGTGACGGCGGCGAGCCGCTCGGCCGCGGCGACGCGCCGCTCGACGAGCCAGTCCGGGCCTCCGATTGCGCGCGCGGCTTCGGGAGTGAACTCGCCAACCCCGGCCACTAGCCGACCGCGCCCTCCATGTTGAGCTCGATCAGCCGGCTGAGCTCGACCGCGTACTCCATCGGCAGCGTCTTCGTGATCGGCTCGATGAAGCCGTTGACGATCATCGCGGTGGCCTGCTGCTCGGTGAGCCCGCGGCTCCTCAGGTAGAAGAGCTGGTCGTCGCCGACCTTCGAGACCGTCGCCTCGTGGCCGATGCGGGCGTCCTTCTCCTCGATCTCCATGTAGGGGTAGGTGTCGGAGCGGCTCTGCTCGTCGAGGATCAACGCGTCACAACGCACGTGGCTCTTGACCTTGTGCGCGCCCTCTTCGACCTTGACGAGGCCGCGGTACGTCGTGCGCCCGCCGTCCTTCGAGATCGACTTCGAGTCGATGATCGACGTGGTCTCGGGTGCGACGTGCGTCATCTTGGCGCCCGCGTCCTGGTGCTGGCCCGGGCCGGCGTACGCGATCGACAGCACCTCGCCGTGCGCCTTGGGACCGGTCATCACGACCGCGGGGTACTTCATCGTGAGCTTCGAGCCGAGGTTGCCGTCGATCCACTCGACGGTGGCCTCGGCCTCGGCCCGCGCCCGCTTCGTGACGAGGTTGTAGACGTTCGGGGACCAGTTCTGGATCGTGGTGTACCGGATGCGCGCGCCCGGCTTCGCGATCAGCTCGACCACGGCGGAGTGCAACGAGTCGGTCGTGTAGACCGGCGCCGAGCAACCCTCGACGTAGTGCACCGACGCGCCCTCGTCGGCGATGATCAGTGTCCGCTCGAACTGCCCGGCGTTCTCCGCGTTGATGCGGAAGTACGCCTGCAGCGGCATGTCGACGTGCACGCCCGGCGGCACGTAGATGAAGCTGCCGCCCGACCAGACCGACGAGTTGAGCGCGGCGAACTTGTTGTCGCCGGGCGGGATGATCGTGCCGAAGTGCTCGCGCACGATGTCGGGGTAGTCGCGCAGCGCGCTGTCCATGTCGGTGAACAGGACCCCGAGCTTCGCAAGGTCCTCGCGGTTCTTGTGGTAGACGACTTCGCTCTCGTATTGCGCCGTCGCGCCGGCGAGGAACTTGCGCTCGGCCTCCGGGATGCCGAGCTTCTCGTAGGTCGCGCGGATGTCGGGGGGCAGCATCTCCCAGTCGGAGACCTGCTCACCCGTGGTCGGCCTCAGGTAGTAGTAGATGTCGTCGAAGTCGATGCTCGGCATGTTCTTGGCGAACCACTCGAGCATCGGCTTGCGCTCGAAGCGCTTCAGCGCGTTGACCCGGAACTTCGTCATCCACTCCGGCTCTTCCTTGTGGCCGGAGATCTCGCGGACGATCTCCTCGTTGAGGCCCTTCTTCGGGATGAAGGCGTAATCGGCCGTGCTGTCGGCCCAGCCGAGCTTGTACTTGCCGAGGTCGATGCCGCTGACGGCCATGCGAGTCCTATCGGGTCTCTTGTGGATTGCCGGGTCACCGGCGGCGGGGGCACCGCCGGATAATTAACACTACGACGATAGTAACAATCTCTGGGCCCCCACTCAATCCCGCCCCGGGATGGTTCCCCGGCGGCGCCTCCGCTATCCCCTGCTATCGCAGGGCCTGCTGGGCGCTCGTGCCGGCTGTCGTGGTCGTGGTGGTCGTCGAGGCCGACGACGACCCGCCACCGGTCTGGGAGGTGAGCAGCTTCTGGGCCCGGTCGACCAGGTCCTGCGCGTCCTTCACGTCCTGCTGGTACTGGCCGAGGTCGCCCGCCTTCAGCGCGTTGTCGGCGGCGGTGAACTTCTCGGCCGCCTGCTGGAGGAGGCTCTGGGCCGTGTCGCCCCCGGGCTGCGTCGGCGTGGTCGGCGTGGTCGGCGTGGTCGGCGTCGCCGGCGCCCGCCCGAACAGCACGTTCAGCGCGTCCTCGACGGTGTTCGCCAGCACCGGGTCCTTGCCCTGGGTGAAGACCGCGACGAACTGGAACTGCGGGAACGGGTTCCCGCCGCTCGTCGCGATGGTGAAGATCGGTTGCACGTAGACGATCGAGCTGCCCACCGGGATCAGCTGCACGTTGCCCTTGATGACACGTGACCCGCGCTGGTCGAGCAGCGTGAACCGCGCCGAGATGATCGGGTCCTTGTTGATGTTGGCGGCGACCTGCACCGGGCCGAGCACCTGCTGACCCTGCGGCATCACCGACGCCTCGAGCTGCCCGTAGTTCTGCGGGTCGGCCTTCGCGGTCAGGAACGACACGAGGCGGGTCTGCTGGTTGTCCTTCGACACGGGCACGAACGGCTGGAGGATCATGAAGCTCGGGTTCGGCGACGAGTCGCTGGGCAACCGGATGTAGAGGTAGTAGGGGTCCTGCCGTTTCGTCGTCGCAGTGATCTCCGCTGAGCGGCCGGCGTTCGCCTGTGTACCTCGCGACCCCGAGGTGGCGATGGGAACGACCTCGTTCGGGTCAGGGGTGAGGAGCCAGCGCTCGTTGCCCTGGTAGAAACGGCGTGGCTCCTTGACGTGGTACTTCGAGTACACCTCCGACTGCACCTTCATCAGGTCCTCCGGGTAGCGGAGGTGCTCCCGCAGCGCCTTCGGCATCTTCGAGAAGCTTGTGAACAGGTCGGGGAACGCGTCGCGGTACGCCCGGATGACGGGGTCGTGGCGGTCGACGACGTAGAACGTCACCGTGCCCTGGTACGCGTCGACGGTGGCCTTCACCGAGTTGCGGACATAGTTGAAGTCACCGCTGAGACCGCCGCTCCCCGTGGCCGACTGCGCGTACGGGTACTTGTCGGAGGTCGTGTAGCCGTCGAGCACCCACAGGATGTGGCCGTCGGTCGCTACCGGGTACGGATCGGTGTCGAAGTCGAGGAACGGGGCGAGCTTCTCGACCCGGGACTTGATGTCGCGGATCATCAACACCTTGGAGTCGCCCGTGACCTGTCCCGAGATCAGCGGGTTCAAGTCGCCGAAGCGCAGCGCGAAAGCGGCGCGCCGGAAGATGTTCGACAGCCCGACGCCGTCCTTCCCGTCGTACCGGGTGGTGGCGTCGCTTCGTCCTTGCCGCGCGTAGTCGAACTCCGACTGCTTCGCATCGACGATCACGTAGTTCTCGAGTCCCTCGCCGAAGTACACCTGGGAGCCCTTGTTGCCGAGCTTGATCCCGTTCGACTTCGTCGGCACGTCACTCAGGAAGAAGACCGGCTCGCCGTTGCTCTCGGCGCGGTTCGTCGGCGACGCGACCGCGCCGTATCCGTGCGTGTAGACGAGGTGCTCGTTCACCCACGACTGGCTCGGGAGCTCGTTGCTGCTGAGATCGCGGGCTGCGATCAGCGTCTGGGTGATGCGGCCGTCGACGGTGTAACGGTCGATGTCGACGTCGCTGATGCGGTAGTAGGTCTGGAGACCCTGCAAGGTCTGGTACGTCGACCGGATGACGGGGGGATCCCAGAGACGGGCGTTCTCGATCGTCGAGCGGTTGGCGTCGACCGTCGCAGGTGCGAGGTCGGTCGTGAACCGGAACCGGTGCGGCTGGACCTTGCTCAGGTTGAACGCGTCGCGCGTGGCCCTGATGTTGCGGTCGATGTAGGGACGCTCGTTCGCGAACTCGTTCGGCTTGACCCTGAAGTTCTGCACACCGGCCGGGTAGATCGTGCCGACGACGAGCGACACGAAGCCCCACAAGCCCACGGCGATCACGGGCAGTACCCAGCCGCGGCGCCGGATGTTCCACAGGAACAGGCCGGCCGCGACGACCGAGATGAAGATCAGCAGGTTGAGCGCGGGCAGCTGCGCCTTCACGTCGGTGTAGCCGGCCCCGTCGACGACACCGCGGTTCGAGAAGTCGAGCTCGAAGCGCCCGAAGTAGTACTGCGCGGTCTTGACGAGGGCCATCACCGCGAGGATCACGGAGAGGTGCGCCTTCACCTGTGGCGTGACGCGCTGACCCGGAGTCTGGAAGCGGATCCCCCCGTTGAGGTAGTGGGCGGCTGCGGTGACGAGGAGGACGATCACCAAGCCCGCGAACAGCCAGTCGAGGATGAACTGGATGAAGGGGAGCTGGAAGACGTAGAAGCCGATGTCGCGGTGAAACTGCGGATCGCTGCGGCCGAAGTCGACACGGTGCGTGAACAGGATCCATTCGCGCCACTGCGACGACACGCCGATGCCTGCGATCAGGGCGAAGAACAGCGAGACGCCGATGCGGATGCGGCCGTGGTACCGCGCCGTCACCTCTTGGTACCGGGCGACGAGCTCGTCCTCGGGACTCGCGTTCGCGCTCGACCGGAAGCGCGGCGCCAGCCGGTCGGCGACGAGCAGGTTGCCGAGCATGATGCCGAAGAAGGCAACCGTGAACACCAGCGCCGGCACGACCTTCGCCGCGAGGAGCTTGCCCCACGTGTCGCCCTGCGAGAGCGAGTCGAACCAGAGGTAGTCGGTGTAGAAGCCGGCGAGCCCGCGCAGACTGAAGAGCAGTACGAGCAGGATGACGACCGCGGCGATCATCCACCCGCGGACGCGGAACTGCCGACGCTGCGTGCTCGGAACCCGCATCGCGTCGCAGCCTAGATGCCGGTCGCGCTCGTTCAGCGCCGCGGATACCCCGGCGCTGCTCTTCGGGTCGCTCGGCTGCTCCGTGACGTGCAGACAGTCGATTCAGGCGTCGGTCGGCACGACCACGCAGCGGCATCCCGGGTGCGCGGGAGGACAGTGCTGACCGGTCGGGAACGCACGACCCTTCACCGTCGGCTCGAGCGCGTTGTCGTCGGCGTCGGGGCACTGACCGATGGCCGCGGGCACCCAGCGCAGCTGCGCGCCCGATGGCGCGCCGTCGTAGGCGCCGCGCGCGTACGCAGCCGCGAGCAGGTCGCCGAGCAGTGGCTCGAGATCGCGTTGCCTGAACTCGCGGTAGCGCGCGCCGATCGCGGTGGCCAGCACGCGACGCAGCTCGTTCGTCGACTCGTACGGCCCCTCGGCGACGACCGCCTCGATGGTGGCCATGAGCCGGTCGTGCAGTGGGGCGCCTGCCTCACCCGAGAGCTCGTCGACGAGGCGTTGCGGGGAAGTGGTACCGCGGGGCTTGCGGCCCGCGAGACGCCGGCCAGCCGCATACGCCTCGCCGACGGCGGGCGTCAGCACCAGCGCCCACGCCCGGCGCGTCGTGTCGGGGTCGGGCACCAGGCGCGTGCCGTCGATCCGGCCGCGAGCGCGCCGCGTCGCGTCGAGCAGCTCGTTCTGCTGGTCCTGGAGCAGACGTTTCGCGACCCGCAGCACGCCGGTCACGAGGTCGTCGAGCATCTCGTCGCGGGCGGCGCGCAGGAGGCCGTCACCCGACAGCTCGGCGTCCGCTGGTTCGGTTTGGGGTGCAGCAGGTGGCTCGGTGGTCTCCGCCGCCGTCGCCGGATCGTCCGCGTCGTCCGCGCCCGGGAGTTCGGGCGCGGCTTCCGGCTCGTCGCGTGGCGGTGCCGGCTGTGTCGCTTCGCGCAAGCTGGTGAACAGCGCGTGCACGCGGTCCTCGTCCGGCATCCACCGCGATGCTATTGGGCGGGGGCAGCGGGGACCCGCGGGACCGGGTCGCCGCCGGCGCGCCGCAGCACCCGGAGCGCGTCCTGGAGCGTGCGGACCGAGACCACGCGCAGGTCACCGCCGACCGCGTCGCGTGCGTCTCGTACCTCCCCGGCCGGCACGAGGATCATCGACGCACCGTTGTCGCGCGCGGTGATCGCCTTCTGCTTCACGCCGCCGACCGTGCCGACGCTGCCGTCGAGGTTGATCGAGCCGGTCACTGCCACGCGCCTTCCGCCGGTCAGGTCTCCCGGCGTCAAGTCGTCGATGATCGCGAGTGTGAACGCGAGCCCTGCCGACGGCCCGCTGACGCGGCGCGTGTCGATGTGGACGTCGACCGGGAAGTCCGAGTGCGTGAGGTCCTGGGTCGCGATCCCCATGAACGCCGCGCCGCCCCGCTTCCCGAGCCGGACGCCCACGTCCACGCGGCGCCCACCGCGTTCAACCGTCACGCGCACCCGATCACCCGGGCGCCGCGCTCGCACGAGCGGGCGCACGTCTTGCGCTGCCGTCACGGGCTTGCCGTCGATCGCGAGGATGAGGTCACCCGGTTCGAGCTGGCCGCGACTCGGTCCGTTGCACAGCACGTCGACCACGAGCACCCGGCTGTCGCCTTCCGTGACCTGGTAGCCGAGGCGGCGAAGCGCGACGGTCTTCGCCACGTCTTGCGACTCCTGCATCAAGAAGTTGTTGAGGCGCGCGCTCGCCGTGTACGACGCGCAGCCGATCACGTCCTCCTTCTTCACGATGCTGGCGTCGCCATCGAGCTCGGCGAACACCCACCGGTACAGGTTCGGGTCGGTGTCCGTCACACGAACCGTGAGGTAGAGCAGGTCGCCGCCGTGACGGTAGGTCTGTGCGCCCGTCACCCGGACGATGCGGTCGTCGAGTGCCGTCGCGTGCCCCGGAGAGATGATCACGTACGGGACTCGGATGAATGCCGCCGCGATCAGCAGCGCTCCGAGCCCGCTGAGGAGTGCCGTGCTGACGACCCGGAGTGGGCTCGGGCGCCGGCGCACGCGGCGGCCCGCAGGCTCGTGCGCCCCGGGCGGCGGGGGCTCGGTCCCGGCCGGTGCGCCGGCGCGCTCGTCACTCATCGGTGTGGTGCTGGCGTCATCGAGTCGTGGACGGCAAGACTGCGGTGGAGGAAGCCGCACCCGACCCGAGGAGCCGAGCTGAGCAAGGCGATGGATCGCGTGCCCCGTCAGCCTGCCACGCAGTCGGGGGGCAACCGTACGCGGCCGGTGATGCCGCTCGAGCGGTCGCGGCTCGTGCAGTGGTTTCGACGGGCGTCGGCGATCGTGCGGTGGGGGATCCTCGTCGTGATCGTCGGGGTCGGTGTGGCGGCGCTCGTCGCCGTCGCGATCGCCGCGCTCATCACCCTGGTCGACAACAGCGTCTGAGGCGACGATCAGCCGCGCCCCCCGAGCGAGTGACATCGAGGCGTCGCATACGAGGCGCGGGTGTCACATGCTCGATGAAGTGGACCCGATCCACCGGGCGGCAGCCGCGGCTGCGCTCGGGCAGCGGCGCCGACTCTCGGCTGCCGAGAGCGACGCCTTGCGGGACGCGGTCGCGCACGACCCTGACGAGCGTGTGCGGGGTGCCGCCGTCGCCGCGCTCGCCCGCGCCGGCGCATCCCGGCGCGCGACGGACGCTTGGTATCGCGCCACGGGCGACGAGCACGCGTCGGTTCGGCGCAGGGCCGCCGAAGTAGCGCCGCTGCTCGCGGGTAGAGCGCGCGGAGCCGCGATCGTCTCCCCGCTCGTCGCGCTACTGGCCGACGGCGAGGTCACGGTCGTCGACGCCGCGGCGTGGGCGCTCGGCGAGCTCGGCACCGAGGCAGTCCGCGACGGTGCGGTACCTGCGCTCGTCGCCGTCGCGACCACGCACGACGACCTGCTCGGGCGGGAAGCCGCGGTCGCCGCGCTGGGTGCGCTCGGTGACCCCGACGGCCTGCCCGCGATCCTCGCCGCTTGCCGCGACAAGCCCACCGTCCGGCGCCGGGCCGTGCTCGCGCTCGCGCCGTTCGACGGGCCGGAGGTCACGGCCGCGCTCGAGCGCGCGCTGCAAGACCGTGACTGGCAGGTTCGTCAAGCCGCAGAGGACCTGCTCGGCGTCGACGCCGGCGACGACGACCGAGAAGGTGCTTAGCGCGAGCCTGACCCCCGCGGGCGGTCCATGAACATGTCGCGCAGGCGGTCGAAGCTCTCCAAGCACCGGCCCGCGCCGAGCACGACGGTCTCGAGCGGCATCTCGGCGAGCCGGACCGGAACGCCTGTCTCGTGCTCGATCCGCCGGTCGAAGCCGCGGAGCATCGCGCCGCCACCCACGAGGTTGATGCCCATCTCGAGCAGGTCCTGCGCGAGCTCGGGCGGTGTCTCCGCCAGCGCCTGCTTGACGCCGCCGAGAACAGCCTGCATCGGGTCCTCGATCGCCTCACGTACCTCTTCGGGCTCGAGCACCACCGTGCGCGGCAAGCCGCTCATCAGGTCGCGACCCCGTACCTCGGCCTTGAACTCGTCGTCGGTCGCGAACGCCGACCCGATCGCGAGCTTGATCTCCTCGGCAGTGCGCTCGCCGACGGCGACGCCGTGGTCGCGCCGGAGGTACGCCTGGATCGCGTGGTCGACGTCGAACCCACCGACGCGCACGGCTTGCAGGGCGACGATCCCGCCGAGCGAGATCACCGCCATCTCGCTCGTGCCACCGCCGATGTCGACGACCATGTTGCCGAGTGGCTCGTGGATCGGGAGCGACGCGCCGATCGCTGCGGCCATCGGCTGCTCGATCAAGTACGTCTGCGCCGCGCCGGCCCGGCGCGTGGCCTCGAGCACTGCTCGTTGCTCCACGTGCGTGATCGCCGACGGAACGCACACGAGCACCCGTGCGCGTTGGAGCCGGGTGATGCCGGCCCGGGCGAAGATCAGCCGGATCAGTCGCTGCGTGATCTCGAAGTCGGTGATCGCGCCACCGCGCAGCGGGCGCACCGCGACGATGTGGCCGGGAGTGCGCCCGATCATGTGCCACGCCTCGTGGCCCATCGCGAGGACCTCTTGGGTGCGGCTGTTCAGCGCGATGACCGTCGGCTCGTTGAGGATGATGCCCTGGCCGCGCGCGTAGACGAGCGTGTTGGCGGTGCCGAGGTCGATGGCGAGATCGCGGGCCATTCGGTGCCGGGCCTCAGGCGAGATCAGGCTGGACGCTGCGGACTGCGTGCGAGCACGCCGCCCAGTCCGACCCGCCCGCCCAATGCTCGCGTTTCCAGATGGGCGCCGTCTCCTTCAGCGTGTCGATCGCGAAACGAGCTGCCTCGAACGCCTCGGCCCGGTGTGGCGACGAGGCGACCACCACCACCGACGGCTCGGACACGTCGAGGTCGCCGACCCGGTGGAGCAGCGCGAGACGCTCGACGACCGGCCAGCGGCTCCGCGTCTGCACGGCGACCTCCGCGATGCGACGCGTCGCTGCTGCCTCGTACGCCTCGTAGGTGAGGCCGACGACGCCGGGTCGTCCCTCGGAGTGATCGCGCACGACGCCGCAGAACGTGACCACCGCGCCGCTCGTAGGCGTCGTCGCCCACCTGGTGGCCGTGGCGACGGGCAGAGGATCCTCGCTGATCCCCACCCAGTCGAGCGCCTGACCAGAGGTCGACGGTGGCTCGAGCACGGCGCTCATCGTAGTGAAGGGTGGTTCACGCCGGTCGAGGCAGGTGTCGCCGCGGCCGGGGCGAGAACACCCGTCGGTAGTGTCTTTCCCGTGCCGGGTGACGAAACCCCTGGTGAGGACATGGGGGACGAGGGCGGAAGCGGTCTCCCGCCGCATCCGCTCGATCGGGTGTGGTTCCACCCCAGCGAGCTGAGCGCGTACATGGCGGCGGCGCCGCCTCGCCGCGGCCGGCCCGGGTGGGCGGTCCTCGCCATGGCCGCGGTCGCCGGGGCGGTGATCACGGTCGTCGCGCTCGCGGCCGCAGGCGCGCTCGGCGGCGGTGGGACGACGACGGCGGTCACCCGCGCCGCGGTCGCGCCGGGCATCACGGGCCTCGTCGACCCGGTCGAGCGGATCGTCGCGCTCGGCGGTGCGAGCGTCGTCGCGGTGCGGGTGGCGACGGACGACCAGTCGGGCGCGCAGGTGACCGGCTCGGGTGTCGCGGTCGGTCACAGCCGAGTCCTCACGGCCGCGAGCCTGGTCGCCACCGGTGGCACAGTGCAGGTCACGAGCGGCACCGGTCGCGTGTTCGTCGGTGAGGTGGCGGGCGTCGACCCCGACACCGACCTCGCGTTGGTACGCGTCGCCCGCGCTGATCTCCCCGTCGCGCGCCTCGGGAGCACGGAGGACCTGCGCGTCGGGCAGTCGGTGATCACCCTCGGTTCCGCGGGCGGCAACCACCATTGGACGAGCTACGGCGTGATCGCCGCCCTCGATCGCCTGGTCGGCGGTCCGGGCACCGTCATGCTCGCCGGGTTGATCGAGACCGACGTCGACACTGCGGCCACTGCGGCCGGAGGCGCGCTGCTCGACGAAGGCGGCCAGGTGATCGGCATCCTGAGCGGCGCCGCGCCCGGACGCGCCGTGCCGATCGACGTCGCGCGTGACGTCGCCGACCAGATCGCGGCGACCGGTCGGGCGCGCCACGGTTGGCTCGGGATCGGGGCGAGCGACGCAGGCGACCACGAGGGTGGCGGGGCGCGGATCGAGACGATCGCGCCCGGGAGCCCGGCCGAGTCTGCGGGCCTCGGCGCCGGCGACGTCATCACCACGATCGGCACCGATCGCATCACCGACACGGCCGACCTCATGGCGGCGGTGCTCCGCCACAAGCCCGGCGACCCGGTTCCGATCGTGGCGTGGCGAGGCGACCAGAAGCTGCGCAAGCAGGTCTCGTTGGGCGAACGCCAGCCCACACCGGCAAGAATGGGCACGCCATGAGCCACGACGTGCTGACCGACCTGGACCGGGAGCTGCTCAACGCGGTCCAGTGGGACTTCCCTCTCGAGCCGCGGCCATACGCCACGCTGGGTCACCGGCTCGGCATGAGCGAGCCCGAGGCGCGAGAGCGCGTCGCCCACGTCAAGCAGCTCGGCGTGTTGCGTCAGCTGTCTGCCATCTTCGACACCCGTGCGCTCGGATACGGGTCGTCGCTCGTCGCGGCCAAGATCGATCCGGGCCGAGTCGACGAGGCGGCGGCGGCGATCAGCGCCCACCCGGGAGTCAGCCACAACTACAAGCGGAACCACGCGTTCAACCTCTGGTACACGATCGCGGTCCCGCCCGGTGAGTCGCTCGACGAGCACCTCGAGGTGCTCCACGCCGACTCGGGTGCACTCGTCACGCGCAAGCTGCCGACGTTGAAGCTCTACAAGATCGGCGTGAAGCTCGACATGACCGGCAAGACCGCGGCCGACGCCAAGGCGGAGGTGCTCGCGCACGAGCGGCCCGAGCGCCGCGAGCACATGGACGCGCCCGCGCTGTCCGACCTCGAGGTTGCCGCGATCCGCGTCGTGCAGGAGGACCTTCCGCTCGTCGAGCGCCCGTTCGCAGCGGAAGGCGAGGCGATCGGCTGCTCCGAGGCATCGGTGCTGGAGCTGCTCCGGTCGTTCAAGGAGCGCAAGCTCATGCGACGGTTCGCGGCCGTGATGAACCATCGCAACGCGGGGTACAAGGCGAACGCCATGGGCGTGTGGGCGGTACCCGAGGACCGGCTCGAGGACGTCGGTCCGCAGATGGCGGGCTTCGCGCTCGTCAGTCACTGCTACCGGCGACCGACGTACGAGGACTGGCCCTACTCGGTGTTCACGATGGTGCACGGCAAGAACGCGCGCGAGTGCGAAGCGACGATCGCGGCGATCCGTGACGAGACCGGTATCGGCGAGTACGCCCTGCTCTGGTCGATCAAGGAGTACAAGAAGACCCGCGTGCGCTACTTCACCCCGGAGTGGGACCAGTGGCGCGCGAACCACCTCTCCTCGACGGGCTAGATCCCGGTCGAAGTCCGGCGCCGGCGCCGCAGCAGCGCGACGGCCAGCAGGGCGCCGAGGGCGCCGCCGGCGGCGGCAGCGACGAGCGGGCCGCGTGAGGGCGGCGGCGGCAGGGACGCGAGACCGCCGATGATCGCCTCCTCGTTGCCGTGACGGGGCGCCCACCCGATCGCGACCAGGCGATCGTTGGCGATCACCCACGGATGCATCAGGTACGGGACGACGCCGGGCGGCACGTCGCCGAGCCCGCTGCGCCACGCGGCGCCGAGCACGCGCTCGAGCAGCTGGGCCGGCAGCGGCGGCATCAGCTCCCGAGGCAGCAACGCGCGCGCGGCGTCGTGGTCGAGCCACCCGTCGGACGCCACGTTGAACACGCCGGGGTGGTCGGCCAGCACGACGAGCGAGAGCGCGCGGACGAGGTCGTCGACGTGCACCGCCTGCACCGGCGGGCGTGCGCCCCGCACCCGGAGCGGCGGGCGACCGAGCAGCAGCCGCGACGGAAGTCGCTCGGCGCCCGCCCCGAGCACCGGCGCGACCCGCAGCGTCGTCACGGTCACGCCCGGGTGCTCGTCGGCCCACTCGGCAAGCAGCCGCTCGACCTCGGCCGCCTGCACCGCGGGCGAGAACGACGGGTTGGGTCGCAGCGGTGACTCCTCGGTGAGCGGCACAGGGTTGTTCGCCCACGCGCCGTATACCGCCGCGCTCGACACGCGCACGACCTTGCGGACGCCGACGGCGGCGGCCGCGTCGAGCACGCGCCGCGTCCCCTCGACGTTGACGCGCGCCATCAGCGCCTCGTCGGGAATCGGGTCGACCACCGAAGCGAGGTGCACGAGCACGTCCGCACCTTCGACGAGCGGCTTCAGCTCGGAGCCGGCAACGTCGACGAGATGGAACTCCAACCCCCGCACGCGCCGCGCCGGCTCGCGCACGTCGAGCGCGACGAGTCGCGTCACGCTCGCGTCACCGGCGAGCACCGGGAGCAGGCGCTGGCCGACGAGACCGGAGGCGCCGGTGACGACGATCGAAGGCACGTCCATAGACTGACCGCGTGGTCGACGGTCCTCAAACCGGCGGGCAACCGGGAGACGGGGAACCCGAGCGCGGCGACCCGACGCCTTTGCTGGCAGGGCTCGAGGCGCTCGGGCTCGACCTCGCCCAGCTGATGCACGTCCTCCAGGCACCGGGCCCGCTGAACTGGATCGTCGCCGAACGTGTCGCGTCGTCCGTCGCGACGAGCGGGGAGACCGAGCCCGAGATCGATCCCGGCGCCGAGGCGGAGCTCCAGGAGCTGGTACGCGCCGCCCAGACGCAGGTCGTCGCCGAGACGGGGCTCACTGCGACCTTCGCGGCTCCCGTGCGCACGGTCGGCCGGGGCGACTGGGCCGACCTCCAGCTGCAGGCCCTCCGGCCCGTGCTCGACGCGTACGCGACCGCCCTCGCCGGTGCGATGGGCGCACCGGGTGCGCAGCCCGAGCTGCCGCCCGAGATGGCAGCCATGGGCATGGAGGCGTTCGCGGCCGTGCTCCCGAAGGTCGTCGCGCTGTTCCTCGGGTTCCAGGCGGGCTCGATGGCCGGGTACCTGGCGCAGCACGCCCTCGGCCGCTACGACCTCCCGCTTCCGACGGCCGACGAGCCCTCGCTGTTGTTCGTGGTGTCGAACATCGATGCGTTCGAGGCGGCGTGGTCGCTCGAGCGAACCGACCTGCGCTTCTACGTCGCGCTGCACGAGGTCGTGCACGCCGCGCAGCGGTCGGTGCCGTGGGTGCGCGAGCGCCTCGTCGGCCTGGCCACCGAGTACGTGTCGTCGTACGAGATCGACCCCGAGGAGATCGAGTCGCGGGTCGGCCCGATCGATCCCTCCGATCCGATGTCCTTCCAGCGTCTCGCCGAGCATCCCGAGGACCTCCTCGGCGCGATGCAGTCGGACCGCCAGCGCGAGGTGCTCGCGCGCGCCCGCGTGTTCCATGCCGTGCTCGAGGGCTACGCCGACGACGTGCTGGCCCGCATCGGCGCGCGTTTGCTGCCGTCGTTTGCCCGCATCCACGAGGCCATGCAACGCCACCGCATCGAGCGGGGGGACGCGGCGCGTTTCATCGAGAGCCTGCTCGGCCTCACCCTCGAGCGCGACGACTACGAGCGTGGCGCCGCGTTCTGCGCCGGCGTCGTCGAACGCGCCGGCACCGACGGTCTGAACCGACTGTGGGAGCGTGCAGAGATGGCGCCGACGCGCAACGAGCTCGAGGCGCCGGGGTTGTGGCTGGCCCGTATCGAGCTGCCCGACAGTGCCGACGGCGGAGACGCGACGTGACCCTCACGATCGGTGTGCTCGGTGCGGGTGTGATGGGGAGCGGCATCGCGCAGGTGACCGCGACCGCGGGCTACCCCACCGTCTGCTACGACATCGACGCGAGCGCGCTGGCCAAGGGCCGCGAGCACGTAACCGGCGGGCGCTACGGGCTCGAGCGGGGCGTCGAGCGCGGCAAGCTCACGCGCGAGGAGGCCGACGCGGCGCTCACGCGACTCTCGTTCAGTGACTCGTTCGAGCAGGCCGCCACCACCGATCTCGTCATCGAGGCCGTGCCCGAGTGGCTCGACCTGAAGGTGCGGGTGTTCCGTGACCTCGACCGCGCCGCCGGTGAATCGACGATCCTCGCGTCGAACACCTCGGGCTTCCCCATCGCCGCGCTCGCAGCCGCGACCGACCGTCCCGACCGCGTGGTCGGCTGGCACTGGGCCTCACCTGCACCCGTGATGCGCTTCGCCGAGATCGTGCGCGCACGCGACACGTCGGCGCCGACGATCGAGACCGTGTGCGACGTGGCCTCCGCCTGTGGCAAGAACCCCGTCATCGTGAACGACGCGCCGACGTCGTGGGGGTTCGTGGCGAACCGGGTCTACTTCGCGATGATCGCCGAGGCGCGTCGCGTCGTCGACGAAGGCGTCGCGAGCGCCGACGACGTCGACCAGCTCATGATGGACTGCTTCCGCTGGCCCACGGGCCCGTTCGGGATGGTCAAGGGGGCGTCCGGCGGCTGGCAGTGACGCTGCGGGGTAGCCTGAGCCGCTGACGGCGATGGAGCTCGCCGCAACCGCTTCGCACCGTCCCGACGGCGCAGGCTGATGGCTCCTACCGGACTCGACCGCGTACCGGAGGAGGCATGAGCGAAGCGCTCGAGACGATCGCCACCGCTGTCCGCGAGCTCGCGGCGGCGAGCGCGGCGTACCCGGACCTCCGAAGCCGAGCCGAGCGCCTGGCCGAGCGGCTCGAGCAGGGCCGTTTCCATGTCGCCGTCCTGGGAGCGTTCAAGCACGGCAAGTCGACGCTGGTCAACGCGCTGATCGGCGAGGCCGTTCTCCCAACCGGCGTGTTGCCGCTGACGACGGTGGCGACCGAAGTCGGCTGGGGCCGGCCGGGTGCTCGCGTGGAGCACCTCGACGGAACCGTGCTCACGGACTTCCTCGACCGCGCGATCGCGGCGATCGGGCGCGCCGCAAAACGGGCGGAGCTGCGCCACGCGGCGAGTGAAGCCGAGCGCGCACACCACGAGCGCGACGCGCGTTCCGCGCGTGCCGCGGCGAAGCGCGCGCGTGAGATCCCCCGGTGACCGCGCCGACCCCGGCAACGAGGTCATCGTTGGCGCTGGCACGCGTTCGCCGAGCGCCGCGACATTTGGATGCGCTACTCGCCGTCGGCGTGGGAGGCGCGCTCGGTACCCTCGCGCGTTACGAGATCTCGTTGGCGCTACCCGTGGCGACTGGTGGGTTCCCGTGGGCGGTGTTCGCCGCGAACATCGTGGGCGCGCTCGTGCTCGGGGTCGTCACGACGTATGTGCTCGAACACTTGCCGCGCACCCGGTATCTCCGTCCGTTCGCCGGAATCGGCTTCTGTGGTGGTCTCACGACGTTCTCGACCTGGATGGTGGATGCCGTGCTCCTTGGCGATGCGCGCCACTCGCTCGTGGCGATCGTGTACGTCGCCGCGACCCTGCTCGCAGGGCTCGTGAGCCTGTTCCTCGGTGTGGTCATCGTGCGCGTCTTGAATCGGGAGCGCTTCTGATGGAGGGAGCAGCTAGATGAGAATCGAAGGAGCGGCTGAACGTCTCACGATCTTCATCGGCGAGAGCGACCAGCACGGGCACAAGCCGCTGTACTCCGAGATCGTCCACCGCGCGCATGCAGCCGGCTTGGCGGGTGCGACGGTGCTGCGGGGCCTCGAGGGGTACGGCGCGTCCAACCACGTCCACACGACCCGGATCTTGCGCCTGAGCGAAGACCTCCCGGTCGTGATCGTCATCATCGACGAGGTCGACAAGATCGACGCCTTCGTGCCCGAGCTCGACGAGCTCATCGAGGAGGGGCTCGTCGTGCGGGAGCACGTCGACGTCGTGAAGTACGTCGGTCGACCGTGATGGCGCTGCTCGTCGCCCTCGCCGGTGGCACCGGCGCGATCGCGCGCTATTTGGTCGACGGTTGGATCCAGGAACGCGCGGACAGCGTGTTCCCCTTCGGGACGTTCACGATCAACGTCACCGGCTCGCTGTTGCTCGGAGTCCTGGCGGGCCTGGCGATCGCGCACGGTCTCGACGCGGACGTCAAGCTCGTTGCCGGCACGGGCTTCCTCGGCGGGTACACGACGTTCTCCACCTACGCGTACGAGACGTTCCGCCTCGCCGAGGACGGGTCCCGCGGGATCGCCATGATCAACGCGCTCGGGAGCATCGCAGCCGGACTCGCAGCCGCCACGTTCGGGCTCCTCGTCACGGGTGGCCTGTGAGTGGTCCGATCGCGACCGCCGGCGCGGCGTTCGGTCAGAACCAGGTGTACGCGAACGGCAGCGGTTCGCTCGCGAACAGCTTGTTCGCTCGCTCCAGCGCACCACTCGTGCGTTCGTCGACGAGCCCGGCGGCCGCGAGCGTGGACCAACGGACACCGCCGAGCCACGCGGCCGACAGCGCGCTCACGTCGCAGGCGAGGTCGGCGTCGCCGCCGGATCGCACCTCGGCGCCGTCCGGCGCGCCTTCGACCGTGAAGATGCCTTCGGCCCGGCCTCCGGGACGGAACGGGTCGTGCACGTCGATGCTCAGCCGACCCTCGGACGCGTACGTGCGCGCGCCGAGCGCTGCCGGCACATCGAGCACGCGGGTCCAGACGAAGTCGATGACGTTCATCCGGACAGCGCGGGCCGACACCAGCATCCACGGCAGTGGGTTGTCGGGAGGAGTATGCCAGGCGTCGATCCTGCGGACGAGGTCCACCTCGCAGAGGTGCCGCCACAGCGCGTGCTCGGCCTCGGGGGTGAGCGCGACGACGTCGGACGCATGGATCCGGTTGCTCGCCAGGCCCGGCTCCCAGCGCTCCTTGATGCTGTAGCACGCGTACCCGTCGACCCGACCGTCGGGTGCCTCGTACACGACGTCGAAGCGGGTCCCGAACTCCGGATCCGATTGCTCCGCGGGCCACCACGCGTCGGGGCGTGAGACGGCACCGGGACGGTCGCGTCGCGCACGGTCGAACACTTCGGGCTCGAGCTTGCGCGCGGCGTCGAGGTCGAGCATCCGCAGCTGCCCGCTCGGACGCGCGGACGCGAACTCGACCTCCGAGGTTGTGATCTCAATGCGCATCGTGCGGATCGTGATGCCGAACCCGAACCGGCCGTAGATCCCGCCCTCGCTCGCAGTGAGCATCG
>WNGA01001428.1_pt1 | contig 66973 bp, 68 predicted proteins | sample 5400061 | NCBI WGS metagenome assembly WNGA01 (sample SAMN13153366, study PRJNA577476) | soil metagenome | isolation source: 100 cm soil or saprolite under grassland replicate 2 | place: USA:California | collected 2016-06-15
GCCGATGCTCGGCTTTCGGGAGACAAAGAGGGCGACGACGAAATCGCGGTACGCCCGCGCGTCGCGGGCCGCGATCAGCGGCGGCCCACGCTTTCGCATCCTGACCATGACGACGTCGACGGCTGGGGGTGGCGAAAAGTCCGAGCGAGCAAACCGGTGAATGATCTGCACCGAGAACCACGGCGCGAGCAGGAGCGCAGCGAGGGTCTGCCGAGGTCGCCCCAGGTAGCGGTCTACAGCCTCGCGCTGCAGCGCGAGGTACGCAGCGCGCGGCGGTACATCCGCCGTCGTCAGCCTGCGCATGATCGCCGAGGTGATATCGAAGGGCGGGCTCGCGAACACTATGTATTCGGCCCGCGGCAGGGGGTGGGCGATGATGTCGGCATGTCTTATCTCGACGTTCGGTCGATCCCGAAACCGCGCCCTTAACCGAGCAACGAGCGCGGGGTCCTTCTCGACCGCGATCACGCGCCCGGCGCGGCGGGCCAGTGCATCAGTAAGGACACCGCTGCCGGCGCCGAGGTCATAGACCACGTCCGTCGGCGCTATGGCGGCGCGCGAGACGAGCCGCTCCATCAATGCGCGGTCGCGCAGGAAGTTCTGCGTGCGCCAGAGAGTCGATTCGCGATGACGTGCCATGCAGGTCCTCCTTCGAATGTCGTGGGTACCAAAAGGCCGCATAGCAAAGCCATGCGGCCGAAGCGGAACCCACGCCGAAGGCGACTACACGTCGCGCGCTCTAGACGAGCGGCAAGACGAGCAAGAGGTGCCCCGAGGGGCTCCGCTCAGTCTTGCCGAGAAACGATACCCACAGCGCAATCCTACTCACACCTCTCAACTCGCTCTGAGAAATCGAAGCGAAGACGGCCGGGCTCAACCCTGCGTCAGCGCAGTAGGCTCCGACGAGGTGCGGCTGCTCTACGGAGAGGCCTTGCATCTTGGTTGAGCGCGCACGATGAGCGAACGGGAGGTCGTCATCTGTAGACGAGGCACGGTCGTCTCGAACTGCCTGCCCTAGCGGCAGACTCAACCCGTTCTGGTAGCAGACAAGGCGATTCGTCATGGAGAAGGACCTGCCTAAGTTGGCCGACTGACCTAGCTGCGCTTCTGTGCTCGTACCCAGAAGCGGCGCTGTCGCACGGTGATCGGTCCAGCTCGATCGATTCGCGCCTGGATTTCGCGCAAGCGGGCGCGGTACTTATCGATCGAGAAGCCTGGCACCATCCACGGGATGGCTTTCAAGCCCCAAGCAAGAGCGCCGACGTCGCGTACGACCTGAACCAAGGGCGCCGACGCGTGTTCGACGACGCGCAGGCCCACGCGTTCGAGTTGGCCGGGCAGCCACGACGCCCAGCGACTCTTGGGATCGGGCTCCGGACTCTCGATGGCGAAGAGCGCGCGGTACTCGAGATCGTTGCCTGCGTCCACCTGCTGCGTGATGAACCACCCTCCCGGCACGAGAATGCGCGCGACCTCGTCGACGTCGAAGCTCTCATGTCGGTCGACGACTAGATGGAACGCTCCGTCAGGGAACGGCAGCGGCGAAGCGATGCCTTCCAACGGCTTGCCGCTATTGTCCCGTGCCGGGGCGACCTGGACGACGTCAACGCCGAGCGGCCGCAGACGCGCTCTGGCGATAGCGACGTTCGGCTCCCAGGCTTCGGTGGCGACGGTACGCGGCGGCCGGAAGGGCAACTCCGCGAGCCACTCACCGCCGCCCGTGCCGAGATCGAGCAGGTCGGGCGACCTCCGAGCGTGCTCAACAGCGCTGGCGGTGTAATCCCACGGGAGCGGCTGCGACTCAAGTCGACCTCCGAGCCAGCTGAAGTCCCAGCCAGTGAAGGGCTGGCGCTCGGCCTCTTCAAGCAGGGCATCGACCCGGTCTGGCTCGCCACTCACGCTCATCGAGCGCGGCAAGTCTCGCGCATGTGTCCGGGCGGCACGAGCAACGTCCGCCTATTGCCAACCGCCACTGACCGGCTCTCCGACTTTTTGGAAGATCCGTTGGACGGAGGCGCCTCGAAACGCGTTAGGAAGCTCGTCGGCGACTCTGGCGGCGTCCATCCGCACCATTGACGAATCTGAGCGTCGGGGCTAGGAGTACGGCGATGGTTTCATTGGAAATCCGTCGCCATGCCGAACGTGGGAGCGACGAAGGATCCGGCCGTGCGTTGTCCGCGGCTGCTATCGCCGCGGCCCGACGTCTGCGCCGCGACGCGGAGGAATTCGCCCTCGTCATAAGCAGTCCACGTGAGCGCGCGCGCGAAACAGCGGTCAAGATCGCCGGACATGTGGAGGAGACGAGCGAGCTTCTCGCGGGCGCACCAGACGAAGCTCTTACGCAGCAGCAGTACGACACGATGCGCTCCCTGCAGGACGTTCTCGAGCTCATCGGCGGCAACGAGCACGCCCTGCGCTTTGCGCGGCAACAGCTGGCGATATGGGAATCAATCGCGGGGCGTCTGCGAGACGGCACGACGGCCTTGGTCGTCACGCACGGCGGCAACATCGTGTTACCGGCGGCGCTTCTCGCGCGCCGTCTCGGCACCGACGTCGCGCCGCTTCCACTCTCCTATTTGGAGGGCGTGCGAGTCGAATATGCGCAAGGTCGGTGGCGCGGCCTCGAACGACTTTCCGCGAACAGCAATTCACCCATCGTCCAGACGGAGATCCCGCTCGGCGGCAACTTCAGTCAGGCGGTCAGAGTCGGCGACACCGTGCGACGACGGGCCGGCCCATGGACTCCGGCGGTCCAGTCGCTTCTGGCGCACCTTGAAGCCGTCGGATTCACCGCCGCGCCGCGGAGCCTGGGCCTCGACGAGCGCGGCCGCGCGGTCCTTGCGTACCTGGCGGGTGACATACACGGCGGATGGCCCGAGCCGATGCCGCCCTGGATGTTCGAAGACACCACGACGTTGAAGCGCGCGGCTGAGTTACTCCGCCGTTATCACGATGCCGTCCTGTCGTTCCGGCCGCCACCGGGCGCCAGATGGCATCAGGTCGCGCCGGGCACGCACGAGCTCATCTGCCACAACGACTGGTCGCCCTACAACGCGGTCTTCCGGGAGCACGATCCGGTCGTGATGCTCGACTGGGATCACGCGGGGCCAGGCAGCCGCGTGTGGGACGTCGCCAGCTCGGCACATACCTGGGTCCCTCTGTCTCCGAAGTCACCTGAGCTGTCGCTCGCGCAGAAGGCCGCGCGCCTCGCCGTCTTTTGCGCCACGTACGGTGATGTCGAGCCGGGTGCGGTTCTGGATGTTCTGCCCGAGCAGCTGCGCTTCGTCGCGCACCTCATTCGGACCGAAGCCGACAGGGGCGATCCAGGCGCTCAAAAGCTCGCAGGTTGGAATGTGCCCGCTCGATTGCACGAGGAAGCCGACCTACTGGTTCGCCAACGCTCTGATCTTATGGAGGGCCACTAGGACCGTAGCCGAGCTCGGACGAGCGATCAGTCTTGGCGTCCGGCTCGGGCATGAGCCGTTGCGTTGAGCTGATGCTTGCTGCGGTCCCTACCTGACGCACAGCGCTCCGCTCGCGTCAGCATTCCGCACTGCGGCCCCTTCCGCACAGAATGACCGCGTGGAAGAGGAGCTCGCCGCCGCCCTCGCGCGCAGGCTCGGCCTCGCGTTCGACGAGGGCGTGGTGCTCGGGAGAGGGATGAACGTCCTGGTCCACCTTCGGCCCGCGCCGGTGGTCGCCCGCGTGACCCGCCTCGCGCACCTGGTGCGTCCGCTGGAGGCGCTCGCGGGCGGGGTCGCCCTCGCGAAGGCGCTCGGCGAGCGCGCCGTGCGCCCCACCGCGCTCATCGATCCTGGCCCGCATGTCGAGGCGGGCCGGTACATCACCTTCTGGACGTATCGCACTGGCAGCCCCGCTTCGGCTTCTCAGGCAGGAGCTGCGCTGCGCGCGTTCCACGACAGTGCAGTGACCTACCGCGGATCCTTGCGCAGTTTTGATCCGCGTCCCGATGCGCTGCGCGTCGCGGATCTCATCGGTGGGGAGGCGGGCGCGATTCTCCGCGACGCGGCGAGCCGCATGATGCCGCCAGCGCTGCCGCAGCAAGCGATCCACGGTGACGCGCACTTCGAGAACTGCCTCGGGGGAGGCATCTGGCAGGATTTCGACGAAGCCTGCCTTGGTCCGCGCGAGTGGGATCTCGCCTCGATGATCCACCGCTGGACCGTCTTCGGTGAGCTTGAGCGGGACATGCGCAGTGCGCTCGCGGCCTACGGCGCACACGATGTCGAGGCTGTCGACGCGCTTCAGCCGCTTGTCGTCCTCGCGATCGCCGCGTGGGGCTCGCTCGCGCCGCTCATCGGCGAGTTGTCTTCTCCGCGCACGGCGCGGCGCCTCGAGTGGCTGCGTCGCCACTAGGGCTGGCCGGGCGCCCAGCAAGACCACCGCGTGATACATGAGCAACCTCCTGTCGCGGAGTCAACGTCCCACGGTCGCCTCGGACGCAGCGTCTGCAAGCAGACGTCATGCTGTCCTGAGCGTTGACCGATTCACTTCACCTCGGGGTGCAACTCGCCACGGCTGCCGTGACCTGGCCGGAGCTCGAGGACGCCGCGCTGCGGGTCGAATCGCTTGGCTACGACTCGCTGTGGGTCCCCGACCACCTCGTCGCCTGGGAGAATGACGTCTCCCGGTTCGAGGCGTGGCAGGTGCTCGCAGCGCTCGCGGCGGTCACGACGCGGATCCGCCTCGGGCCATTGGTCAGCCCGGTCACCTTCCGCCATCCGGCCTTGCTCGCGAAGATGGCGACCACGCTCGATCACATCAGCGCCGGTCGCGTCATCCTCGGTCTCGGCGCTGGCGGAATGCCGGAGGAGCACCGCCAGTTCGGGCTGCCTATGGGCACGACCCGCGAACGCACCGAGCGGCTTGATGAAGCGGCGAGCCTCGTTCGCTCGCTCCTCGACGCTCCGGTCAGTGACTTCGTTGGGAAGTACTACCAGGTGCGCCAGGCGCGAGCCCTGCCGAAGGCGCTGCAAGGGCGGCTGCCCCTCCTAGTGGCCGGCAAGGGCGACGGCGCAATCCGGGTGGCGGCTCGCTTCGCCGACCTCTGGAACGCCATCGGCCTTCCGCCCGTCTTCGGCGCAAAGGTGCGCAGGCTGCGCTCCGAGATCACCGCCGCGCATCGCGACCCGGCAGCGGTCATGGCCACGGCCTCGTTCCGCCTCATCATCCGCGAGGATCACCGCGGGATCGCGCGACGGCTCGATGAGCTCAGTCCGGTTTGGCGCGACGATGTCTATCGCCTCGTTGGTGACGTACCTGAAATTGTCAGTCAGATGCAGTCCTACCTCGAGGCTGGCGTCCGCGGGCTCATCATCCAAATGCCTGCGCCACTCGACACCATGACGCTCGAGCGATTTGCTGTTGACATCCGGTCGCGCCTTCGCGTCGATGCCTAGGGGGTCTCTCATTGGGCGCTCGGTATCCTGCGAGAGTGAATGTCCTGGGAGTCTCCTGGGTCGGTGTCGCCGTCGACCAGGTCGAGACATTGGTCCCCTTTTTCCGCGACGTGCTTGGGCTGAAGCCAGCGATCGAGGAGAGAGCTTTCGCAAAGCTGGTCATGCGCGATGGCGACGCCGTCGAGGTGTTTGGTCGGGGCGGGCCACAACCGTCCGAGCAGTTCGGGACGAATCGCGTTGTCGTCGGATTCCTTGTCGACGACATCGTCGCGGCACGTCGCGAGCTCGATGCCGCTGGAATCGAGCTGATCGGCGAGCTTCAAGAGGGCACGCGCGGCTATCGCTGGCAACACTTCCGTGGACCAGACGGCAATGTGTATGAGCTCTGCTTCGAGCCGGCACGGACCCGCTCGGCCCGCGAGCGGCGGTAGCGCTGACGCAACTCTGACCGCAGATAGCTGGGCCGTCCCGGTACCGACCGGCACCGTCTGACACAAGAACGCGAATGAATGAACGGCCCGGGACGTACTGGTACGGCCTCCAACGGTTTCGTAACTTCCAGTTCCCATCCGGCCGGCGATCACGAAAAATCAGGCGAAACGGCGCATCGACGGGCGGCAGGCACCGAATCCGTCACCCCGAACTCCCGTTCACCTGTACGCGTATGCCGCGCAGTCACGTCCGGACTTCTTCTGGCTCAGCGAGATTCTGCGCACGACTGGCCTCAAACATCGGTTGTCGCTTGATTCACCGCAGTCGTCCCTGGGCGCTTCCATCGTCCATGGCGCCATCTCTACGTGGCCACCTCCCGCGGAAACCGAAGTGTCCATGGGCCACGGACTTGAACGGTCGGGTAGCGCAATGAAACCTGTCCGGCGGTCGTCGGATCGGAGAGCGGTATCTCGAGGTGCTTCGCAGGTTCGTCAATGCCCGGACTCATCGCGCCCAATCGATATCCGTAGTCGTGCCCATCTACCAGAACCCGCCCCGGCATGAGCAGCCGGCGGTCGCCCTGCCAATCTCCAAGGTCGAGCTCGAGGGAGATTCCATCCCATCCAACACGAGAGGCTGCCTTCGGGGGTGGGACCAGGCGCCCCGACCTCAGCACTTGGATCTGAAAGTCCCCGATCACGAGTCGCCTCGGCTCGGTCACGGGAAGCTCCACTTCTGCGGTGCCGACGCCCTCCTCGACGACTACGTACGGGACTTCCAGCTCGAGCGCACGGGCATCTGGGGGAATCGGGGGGAAGGTGGCGACGTCAACGCGGCCCATCGGGTCTTGGGGTCGGTGCTGAGTTGCATCGGTTTCTTCATAGAGGCGTCCGTGGTCGTCTCGGAGGACAAGCCTCGAGGGTCCGCGGCGCATTCCATGCAGCGCGCCTAGTCCTCGCACAAAACGAACGGGTGGTTCGGCGACCACCTCCAGATCGAGGGCGGTGACTTCCGCTCCGAAAGAGACGTTCCGAAGAGTGATGGTGATCCCATGCCGCGAGACGCTGCTTGTGAGTTTGGTGCCTGCGAGCCCTGTGTCGAACAGAATGAGGTCGATCGGCACGACCCAGTCCCCGACGTATCCATTGATCCGCAGTTCCACACGATGGACCTGGGACTCGAGGGGCTCGAGGGTCATCGACCGCCGGACCGTGGCTGATCCTCCTTGGGGTCTGGACTCTCCGCCAGCCATCCACGCTCTCGGACTCGGTCGATACTCGCGGCCACGTTCGTCCAACAGCCGCACTTCGTCGCGCATCCACTGCGGTCTGGCGTCAGGCCGCCGCTCGATCGCCAAGCCAGAAACCTCGAACGCGAGCTCGGTGCCAATCTGCGACGACACGAGGTGGTGCACGGTCAGACGCTTGCGGCCTTGCTCGACGGCCACCGGACGCGCCATCCGCAGGCCGCCCGATCCCGGCCGGAAGCCCACTTCAGGCACAAACACCGGCGGAGGGACTTCCAGACCGTCAACGGCACGGCTCAGGAGCTCGCGGATCTTCTCTTCTTCGTGCTCTTCAGAGTCCGGCTTGCTCACTTCGGTCCTCCTTGAAGTTGGTCGTATAGGCGGATGAAGTGCGCACGGCCTCGGCGGAGGCGCGACTTCACTGCCTCCTCGGTGACGCCTTCCATCTCACTGATTTCCTGGCGGGAGAAGCCACTTTCGTAGTGGAGTAATAACGTCGTCGCCTCGTGGAATGGCAATGCCGCAAGCACCTGATGGATCAGCAGGCCGGTGGGATCGGTGAATCCGTCGTCGGCAGAGGCCACGTCCGCAAGCGACACCGTCGCCGCACGTTGGCGGCGATGATGGTCATGCGCCAGATTCGTGGAGATGCGAAAGAGCCAAGAGCGCGCCGAACGCAGCGAACTAGGGGCGACGCCTGAGCGGATGGCGTGCACGAAGGTCTCCTGCATCAGCTCACGAGCGATTTCGCGATCGCCAGTGAGCTTGAAGAGGAAGCGCAGAAGGTTCTGCGCACAGTCGGTGTACAGAACTTCCCAGCGAGTTCGTGCTGATTCGTCTACCGGCGACTCCTCTACTTGCTATAGACGATTCGCGAACCAAGAAGGGGTCTGACTATCTCTGTGCGGAATGCTCACGAAGGAGGGGGTGCCCCAGTAGACGCGACGAAGGCTCGGCATGGATCGTTCGATGGCGGATGGAACCGGCACTCCGGCCCGGAACCCGACTGGGAGGAAGTTTCTATCGCCCTGCCGATTCCCTATCGCTCACTGATCGATATCGCGGTGCGAGGTCTGCCTGGCGACACCGCTCTCAAGCTCCTGTTGGACGATCACGTGATCGCGGGGGCGGGAGCGGCGGCGGCGCGAACGTGGGCTGACCGCGGATCGCGGCGTCTTGCGCTCCAGTGGCGAGGTCGCGACCTGCCGAATCCAGATTTGACGGTCAACGCACGCCAGCTGCGCACGGTCGCGGAGCTCGAGAAGAAACACCCCCGAGCTTCTACAGATCGTCATGAAGCATCAGAATCCGAAAAGGTTCGTTCTTTGCCCGATCTTCATCGTCAGTTTTCCGCAGGGCCCGGACCTCCCCGTCTACGGGATCTTCACAGTCGACAAGACCGAGCTAGCGCGGCGGCCAGCAGGCGACACGGTCGTGAAGCAAGACTTCCTCGTGTATGAAGCGGTCGGTCGTCGCGTCACTTATTACAGCGGGCAAGGAAAACGCGGCGACCCTCTGCACGGGACCATCGACGACTTCTGTGCCCGGTTCGGCGAACCGCACTTCGGCTGTGTCGGAGTGAGCGATCTCAAGTGGAATTGCAAGGATCATCACTACGCCGCGGACGACGACCGACTGCCCGTTGAGCCAGGTTTCCGCGCTGTCGTGGCAGATGCAATCCGTCGTGCGAAAGCAGAGCTCGAAAACTCCCGACCTTGAACACCCAGTCGCGAACCGCGAACTCCCGTGCTCCCGTTCGAGTCGTCGGCGAGTTATCGAACGAAAACAACGATCGATCTTGGGTCGGCCGAATGGGAGTTTTCGCAACCCCCGCTCAGCCGTTCAAGAAGTGGCAGAATCATTAAGGAATCCGCGCCGACGTAGCTCAGCCGGTAGAGCAGCGGTTTCGTAAACCGCCGGTCGGCAGTTCGAGTCTGCCCGTCGGCTCCGTCTTTCTTCGAGAACTTGAGGGTTCTCGAAGATCGAGCGCCGAAGCGAGCGTCGCTGTGCAGCAGTTGTGCAGCAATGCGGGCGGTCACTGCGGCCTCGACGCGATTGTCGTGGGAGCACCAGTTCACCTCTGGAGATTCCGCGCACCTCGATGCGGCTCATGGCGTCGCTCGGAACGCGCGCAACCTAAGACGTCGGTAAGAAACGCTTCGACGCTCACGAGGTTGGGTAGGGTGACCTGCTCTATCGGGTGGGCCGAACTGTCCTGAATCCGCGCATCTCGGCGACGACACGCCGATCCATCGAGCGTGTGCAGCAACTGTCAGCAGTGAGTGCTGTCTCATTCGACGCCTCCGCGTCGGTGCTCCCTGTGGAACTGAAGTCGCGGGATGCCGCGACGACTGCATGCCACATCGCTGCGCAGCGGTCGGGTCGATCGGAAACACACGTCCGCTTAGGCATGTTCATCGGCTAAGTTGTGTGCAGGGCGGATGATCGAGCAAGTGCCTACTGGAAAGAGCCAGCGTCGTCTGCAACGACGGTCGGACCCGGGTACGTGCGCGAAGAGATCCGTGCCGACGACCCAGCACGCCTCACCGTGCCGATGCCCGATCCGGCGTTCGGCGAGGCGATGGAGATCGACTATGGGCGGCTCGGCATGTGGACCGATCCGGTGTGTGCTCGTCGCCGCACGGTCTGGGCCTTTCGTGGCGACGCTGCGCGCCTCGGGGCTGCATTTCGTGCGGCCGGTGCTGGTGATGGACCGCGCTGCCTGGCTCACCTGCCACCGTGAGACGCTCGATTTCTTCGGCGGCAGCCCGAAGCTCTGGATCTGCGACAACCTGAAGACGGGCGTGCTCAACGCCGACCTGTACGACCCGCGGCTTAACCGTGCATACCGCGAGCGAGGCTGCTCACTGCAATCGGCGGAGCCCGCTACCGCTCGCCTAGCGACAAGTGCACGGTCCATCCGCTCGCGCGCATTTGATCGAGTAAGCAATTCACCTGGTCGCGATGACCGACCTCGATGCTGTAGCGCTGCCGCTCCACTACCCGTACGGGCTCGCCACGATCGGACACCTCGGTCTGATCTATCTGGACCTCGCGATCTTCATTGTGGGCATCGCGCTCGGCTTGCGCGCGTTCATGGGCGAAGCGCCAGGTGCGGCCCAGCGGACGCGGTATCGCCTCACGCAGTTCCGACGGGAAGCTGAGGCGCCGATCCGTTGCGCTCGGCGCCTCAGCTCTCGATCGAACCTGGTTCGCTACTTGACGACGAAGGCGAGGTGCATTCCGGCCTGGTAGTGGCTCACCTCGTTGCAGATCAGGACGTAGTTGCCGGGCACCAGATCGAATACGCCCGTTTTCTTGAGACCGGCCTCCACATCCTCGATCTCGCCGACGATCCCGATCTCCTGGACCTTGGTCGCGTCCTCCACCCGCGCCGGGATCTTGTCGTGCGGGAGATCCGTCTTGAGGATGGCCAGTTCGTGTGTGAGCTTGCCCTCGTTCTTGAGCGTGAAGGTCACCTGGCCGGCGGGCAGGGTCGTCTGGGTCATCTTGACCGACCACTCGCTCATGGTCACGGTCACCTTCGCGGGGCCGTTCTGCGCGCTGCCTGCCTGCGCGCACGCGCCGAGCACCAGCATCGCGATCGCCGCAAACGGTAGGAGCTTCTTCACGTCTTTCCCCTTTCAAGGAGCCGCCTGCTCGCACGGGGCGACTCTGAAACGCAGCGTACGGAGGGATCCTGGCGATCGGCTGACCGCGAGCGGCTCGAAGCTGACAGTCGTCTGACGAATCGACCCGGCCGTCGCGTGGTACGGAACGGTGTCGAAACGTTCAAGGACCCAGTTGCGCCCGTCGGCTCGTTACTTGACGACGAAGGCGATGTGCATCCCGGCCTGGTAGTGCTCTTCCTCGTTGCAGATCAGGACATAGTTGCCGGGTTTGAGGTCGAACGTCGCCTCCTTCGTCGTTCCGGCGCCCACGTCTTCGATCTCACCGGCGATTCCTGGCTCCTGGACCTTCTTCGCGTTCTCCGCCCGCACCGGGATCTTGTCGTGCGAGAGGTCGGTCTTGAGGATGGCCAACTCGTGCGTGACCCTCCCGTTGTTCTTGACCGCAAAGGTCACCTGACCGGCCTGCACAGAGGTCTGGCTCGGCGTGACGGACCACTCGCTCATGGTCACGGTCACCTTTGCCGGACCGCTCGGCGCGCCGCCTGTCTGCGCGCACGCGCCCAGTACCAGCGTCGCGATCGTGGCGAATAGGAGAAGCCTCTTCATGTCTATGTCCCCTTTCCCGGAGCCGCGTTCTCGCACGTGCGGAGTCCGGAAGGCAGCGTACGAAGGGATCCTGACGATCGGCTGACCGCGACGGCCGGGAAGCTGACAGTCGTCTGACGAGTCGGCGACGCGGGCGATCAGGGCTTCGCGAACAGGTACCCAACGCCGCGCTTGGTCAGGATGCGGCGAGGGGAGGCGGGGTCGTCCTCGATCTTGCGCCGGAGCCGGCGGACGGCCGTTTGGAGGAGCGCCGACGCTCCCGAAAAGCCGGGCCGCCACACCCGCCGCAGCAGCTCGTCCTGGACGATGACACGCCCGGCGTTCGTCGCGAGCTCCTCCAGAAGTCGGTACTCGCCCGACGTGAGCTCTACTTCTCGTTCGCGCAGCGTGACGCGGCGCTCATCGAAACCGATGTGAAGCTCACCGCCGTCGAATGTCGGACGAGCACTCGGAGCGCGTGCGGCCTCCGTGCGGCGGGCGCGCCGCAATGCGCTCGGCGCGTTCGGCCAGACGCATCCGGTAGTCCTCGACTTGCACGGGGCCGCCCTCGCTCCCGGTGAGCTCGTGGCGCTCGGTGCGACTCCACTCGGTGGGGAAGCGTCGCTCCAGCCAACTGAGCACGGCGGTCGGGGTGGTCGGCATCGACTTCTGCAGGTGACTGATCGCGATGATCTGGCTCTCGCTCTCCGCGCGCTCGACCAGGTCCAGCAACTCCAGGAACGGCAGCTCGCGCTCATCCACGTCGAGCTCGTCCTTGCGCCGGCCGGCGGCGCGGCGGCCGCGGGCGAGCCAGCTGTACCAGGTGCTGTGGGGTATGCCTTTGGCCATCGCCGCGCGTAGGGGGAAGTTCCCGGCGCGGATGAGGTTGGCCACCGCTTCGCGGATCTCCGCTGTGAGCGAAGGGGTCCAGCACGACGTCGCCGCGTCGCGTCGAGTTCGCCAGCAGATGCCGGATGAGGCCGGTCGGCTTCATTGTCGGATGCAGGTCGTTGTGGCGCGTCTTGTCCTCGCGCACGACGTCGGACAGTCGCGCGTTGCGCAGCTGCTTGATGAGCGCGAGCAGCTGGCCTCGCCCAGCCGGAGGACTGGACATATCGAAATACCACGACCGATCGGGATCTTCCGATCCTCTACAGCTACACGGTCCACACATTCCGCCGCATTCATCAGCAGGGACGCGTAGCGACCGACGAAGAAGGGTCGGGTCGCTTCGCGTGCTTCAACACCGGCTTGCTTAGTCCGCACTTCGAACGGATCTTCGGGTACTTCATCGAGCAGACGAGGACCGAGTATCCGCAGCCCTGGTTCCTCGAGGGTTTCTTTCGGGAGAGTGATCACCGCCTAATGAAGTTCCAGAGACTGCCGGAGCGAGCGTCATATTTCGACGATCCGTCGGACCTCCTCTACGACCACCGGCTCGACCTTCGTGTGCAGTACGAGCACATCGTGAATGACCACATCGAGCGTTTCCCCAACCGCCTGCAGTCGGATGAGCGGAGCCGAACCGAGGCGGTCCGACAGGCCATCAGGCACGCGCAGTTTCGCGTCGAACAGAACTACAAGATTGCGATCCCTCAGTTTTGTTGGCCCGCCTATGAGGACGCGGGGAAGTTGCAACTTCTCTTGCCGCTTAGCCTTGAGGACCTAGGACGAGCCGACTTGGCGCTTAGTGTCGATCGCGTCGGCGATGTCTATCGGGCCGCCACCGTACTGACGCTCGACATGGCCTACAACAACGCGCGCTTGATCGCGCGACCAGATCGCGAATGGCTCGAGCCGTTGGTTCGTCCTGGCGCACCGCCCTCGGCGGGTGAAGTGGAGCACGCGGCCGAGACCGAGCCGTCTTCGGTAATCGCCGAGGTACGAGCTCCCGAAGGCTAGCGAGCGAGCTGAACACAGCCGACGGTCGCTGTGCAGCAATCCGTGCAGCAGTGCAGGCGAGAAACGGCGCGATTGGGCGGGACGTCACGGGCCAGAACGTGCGTGAAACGCGTCATACCGCGGCGCCTACACCACTTGGTAAACCGCCGGTCGGCAGTTCGAGTCTGCCCGTCGGCTCAGAGGATCGACCACCTCACGCGTTCGAGCACCGCGACGCGAATCCTTGACGCCGTGGGGCCACGCCGCTCAGCGCGCGGCCGTCTCCTCGCGCAGCGCGGCCGTCGCCGCCACCACGTCGCGGGCGATCTGTTGCGAGAGGTCCCAGCCCGACGGGAAGCGCGCGTCGTCGCGCACCCGGCGGACGAAGAGCACCTGCGTGGATTCTCCGTGGAGCGCCGTTTCGCGCTCGAGCACGTGCACTTCGAGATACCGCTCCAGAGCGCCGCTCGCGCCCGCGCGGAGCACGAGATTCGCGACTGCGGCCACGCGCTCGCCGTCAGCGACCGCCCAGACGGCGTAGACGCCGTCGCGCGGCACGAGCCGGTCGGTCGGCAGCAGCAGGTCGACCGCGGGATGGCCAAGGCCTTTCGCGCGCAGTCGACCGCCCGGGACCGCGCGGCCGACGAGCGAGTAGGTCCGACCGAGCAGGCGATTCGCATCGCCAACGTCGCCGGCCAGCAGAGCGTTGCGGACGAGCGCGGCCGTCACAGCTCTTTGCTCGGAATACACGGTGTCGATCACGTCGACGACGAAGCCGTACTTGACCCCGAGGATCACGAGCAGCCGAACGTCGCCTGCCCGGTCGTGCCCGAAGCGGAAGTCAGGCGAGACGATCATCCGGCGCACCTCGCCGGCGTCGACCACGCGCGACACGAACTCCTCCGGCGACTGGTGCGAGAAGTCGTCGTCGAAGCGGACGACGACGACCGCATCCGCACCCGCTTCAAAGAGGAGCTTGGTCCGCTCCGTCGCGTCGGTGAGCGCCGAGCGCGGCGCCGTCGGCGCGAGGTGCTCGATCGGGATCGGGTCGAAGTGCATGGCGAGCGCGGTCGCGCCGTCCCGGCGGGCGCCATCGCGGAGCGCCCGGACGGCCGCCTGGTGGCCGATGTGGACGCCGTCGAATTCCCCGATCACGAGATGCACTGGACCCCTCGGCCAGTCGTCGTATTCGTGTTAGGCGCGCGGGCTTTGGCGCTGGCGTCACGCGTTTCGACACTCCACGCGACGTCGCAGCTCGTCTCGTGAGGCGGCTACAGGGATACAAACCGGCCGCTGCGTCGAGCGGCAGTGTGTTCGTGTGCTCTACCACCAGGTCATCTTCCGTCCGATCGTCGTGCGGCTCCAGTCGTAGCGCTGCCGGGCGTTCGGCGCGCACCGCCGTCGCGGCCGCGCGTGTCGTCATATCGCTCGCCGCTGGGTCGGGTCTTGTGCAGCAATCCGTGCAGCAGTAGGGGCGCAACAGGGCGATAGATGACGGGACTCGGCGGGTCAGACCGTTTCCCAACTGCTGAGTCTCGTGCGTGTGGAACACCACTTCGTAAACCGCCGGTCGGCAGTTCGAGTCTGCCCGTCGGCTCAGAAAATCCGGGTCGCGCGTTAAGATCCCGCCTCGATACGGCGCGCTGCACGAAACGCCGGCCTGCCGACATTACGGTTGAGCCATGGCAGAACGGTGGTTCGTCGCCGGGGTCGCGCTTGGCACGATCGTGACGGGGTTCGCCGCGATCGGCTCGTTCGGCCGCGGCTCCGACAGCGCGCGCCGCAATGCGTGGAGCCGAGAGCAAACCTTGCGTCAGCGCGCCCTCACCGCTCGGGCCGCGGTCGGCCCGCACGCACAGCCCAATGCTGCGGAAGCTCTCTCGAACGCAAGCTGACCTAATCTCGGGCGGCAGCCAGACCGTTGTCTGCGCCGCGATGGACCAGGGCTAGATTCGGGACGAGCAGACTCGCTCGGCTTTGGGCATGACGAACTCATGATGGCGCGCCAGTTCGTCGCGCCGCGCATTCATTCGAGGGCGCGGGCCCACGCGAGCTGATGTCAGTTCACTTTGATTACGCTAGGTGCTCGGCGGACGCGATCCGCCGCGGAGGTATGCATGGCCAAGCTGCTCATCATCAGCGCGACAGGAGCAGGTGACCCGACTCGGGCGAGCCTGCCGTTCCACATCGCGGTGAACGGCGCGGCCGCGAGCGGGTTCGAGTCCGACGTCGCCCTTGCTGGCGATGCGACCGAGCTCTTGAAGACCGATGTCGCGGCGGGCGTGATAGGCGTGGGCGTGGCGCCGCTGGCGGAGCTCATCGCTGCCTGCCGCCTCAAAGGCGTCCGCTTCTATGTCTGAAAGGGCTGCGCGGAGGCCCGTGGGGTCTCCCAGTCACAGCTCGACTCCCTCGCGGCGATCTTCATCAGCCCACCCGACCTTGTGCGCCTATCGCTCGCGGCCGATCGAGTGATGAGCTTCTAGGCGAAGGACTCATGGGGTGCCGTCTCGTCGTGGTTTGAGTTGAGCAGGCGAGCACTCACCTGCTGTGAATGACGGTTTCGTCATGACTCAAGCACGCAGACGGCGGACGATGAAAGTCGACACGTTGGGGGGAGCGGAGGACTCGATGGCCACCTCGTTGACGGACGACGTGAAAGTCGAAGACTGGTCTGAACCCCGCCACGCCGGCCAGCCCTGGACTCGTGCCGAGTGGCAGTGGACGCTCATTGGCCTAGCGCTCCTCGTGACTTTCCTCTTCTTCGTCTTCGCCGATTACCCGATGCGCAACCTCATCGCGGTCAACTAGCACAGCCCGGTCGACCAGGACGACCCGCGGCTCGTTTGCATGTCGCATGACCGGACGGTCATGACACGGACGACCCACACGGTAGACCATCCGAGGGAGACAGGAGAGTGAACAACATGGATCTGACCGCTATCGTCACGTGGATCGTCTTCGGTGCGATCGTCGGAGTCATCGCGCGGTTCTTGATGCCCGGCCGGGACCCCATGGGCTGGGTCGCGACCATTCTTCTCGGCATCGTCGGTTCATTCGTCGGCGGCTTTCTCGCGCAGCTCTTCCTCGCGGGGAACGCCTCATTCCCCCCGCCCACATCCGGTTGGATCGGCTCGATCATCGGCGCGATCGTCCTCCTCGCGATCTACCGTTACAGCCAAGGGCGACGCGTCGTCGCCTGAGAGCCGGCCTCGGCGGGGACCTTCACGGGTCTCCGCCGACGGCCCCCAGACCTGGGATGACGGTCCGGAACACCTCCTCTGCGCCCGCAAGGGGTGGATCGCTCGGGGTTCCGCGCATCTTCGCCAGCTGGCAGGAACGTCCGTCGTGGAGATCGCCGCGGTGGACGCGACCGTAGTGCAGCAACCTGTGCGTCGGGACGGAGAACCGCGCTATGTCCCCCTACATGGCGGGGCGGCGCGGCGACCCTCGCACGACTCCTCACTTTGGGCTTCGACGGGGGCGATGCGTCTCCGGAAGGCGCAAGAAAACCACCAGCCCCGATGCGAGCGTCAGCGTCGCGACGACCTCGATCGCCCACTCGATGCCGAGAAGGTCGGCGATCGTGCCCGCGAGCAGCGCGCCGAACAGATAGCCCGCGTCGCGCCAAAAGCGGTATACGCCGGTCGCCGACGCGCGCTTGATCGGATGCACCACGTCGGAGACGACGGCGAGCAGCGCGGGGTAGACGAACGCGGTCCCGAGGCCCAGCGCGGCCATCGCGACAAGCCACGGCAGGAACCCCGCGAGCGGGACGAGCGCGGCGAGCGCGCTCGCCTGAAGCGCCATGCCGGCAGCGATGAGTGACTTGCGTCCGACCGCGTCGGAGATCGCACCGGTCGCGATCTGGGTGACGCCCCACACGCCGGGATATATCGCGGCCAGTAGACCGACCTCCCCGAGGCCCAGACCCTTTCCGGCGAAGAACAACGGCAGCAGTCCCCAGGCGACTCCATCGTTCAGGTTGTTGACGAAACCGGCCTGGCTCGCGCTGAAGAGCGCAGGGTGGCGCCAACTCACGTCCGCGAACACGCGCCGGAATGACGGTGATGGCGTCGGGTCGCCGAGCTCGAACGCCTCTAGCTCAGCATGACCACGGGTCTCCCGCACGAAGATCGACGCCAGCCCGCCGAGGGCCGCGACGACGGCGGCGAGCACGAATGGGCCCGTTCGCAGCGAGCTGGCGGCGGCGATCTGCGCGCCGGCGAACGCGGCGATACCCAGGGCGAGGTAGCCCGCGAACTCGTTCACGCCGAGGGCCAGTCCGCGTCGCGTCGGACCGACGAGGTCGATCTTCATCGAAACCGTCGCCGACCAGCAGAGACCTTGGTTCAAACCGAGGAGCGCGTTCGCGAAGACGACCCACTCCCAGGTCGGAGCAGCGATGACGACGATGGGCACGAGCAGGCCGACGGCCCATCCGACGAGAAGCACCGATTTGCGTCCGCTGCGGTCGGCAAGTGCGCCGGCGGCGAGGTTGGCCATTGCCTTCGTCGCGCCGAAGCTCGCGACGAACGCGAGGATCGCTGCTCGCGATACGAGTCCGAACTGCTGCTCGCCGAGGAGCGGGAGCACGGCGCGCTCGAGCCCGACCATCGCTCCGACGAACGCGTTGATGAGCACCAGCAGCGCGAATTGGCGCCAGTTGGCGCGCAGGCCCAGGCGGATCACGTGTGGTGTTACGCCTCGGGCGGCGGCTTTCGTGCGGTCAACACGATCGAGCGTGCCACCGCGCGCTGGCGCTCGGGCGTCAGGACGCTGCGCATGCGCTCGATGAGTTGCGGCGTGAAAAGCGGGTAGCGCGAGCAGTCGTCCACCGTCAGCCAACGCTCGTCGTGTCTAGCGATGTCCACGAATCCCGCTCGCTGCAGCTTCCGGCCGAAGACACGCTCCGGCAGTGCACCGGCTATTCAGCCAGCCCAGGCGTCGGGGTCGGTCATGACCTCCGGGGGCAGCTCTTCGTCGAGAACGATGTCCGCGAGCGAGATCCGCCCGCCGGGACGCAGCACGCGGAAGATCTCCGACATCGCGCGTCCTTTGCGCGGCGACAGATTGAGGACGCCGTTCGAGATAGCGACGTCCACGCTCGCGCTCGGGAGCGGGATCGACTCGAGCTCTCCGCGGAGCCACTCGACGTTGGCGACGGCGCCATCGCGCGCGTTCGCCTCGGCCTCCTCGAGCATCTCCGGGAGCGTGTCGAGACCGATCGCGCTGCCGCCTGGGAACACCATCCGTGCAGCGAGGAGCGTGTCGATCCCAGCGCCACAGCCGAGGTCGATCACGCGTTCGCCGGCGACCAAGCCGGCCCGCCGCACAGGATTGCCGACGCCGAGCGACGCCGCGGCCGCGCCCTTCGGGACCATCGCGAGCTCATCACTCGAGTACAGCTCGACCGCGACCTCCGTCGCTTGGCCGAGGACCCCGCGGTACCGCTCGCGCACGGAGTCTCGGACCGCGTCCTGCGCCAGAAGGTCCTCGGAGACAGGTGCGTTCGGATGCGGCTGTGTCATCGCTCGCCGAGCCGCTGGACGAACTTCTGAAGTCGCTCGCGTTCCGTCGGCGCGAGCGGCGTTTCCGCTGAGCTCGCGAGCTTCGTGCGGACTTGTTTCGCGAACTCGAGCTCTCCGCAGCAGTGACGGCACAAGCCCAGGTGCTGCTCGAGCTCGTCTTCCTGCGTTCGATCGATGGTACGGTCGAGATAGGACCAGAGACGCTCAACGGCGTCACGACAGGCGATCATCTCCGAGGTTCTCCCTTCAGCAGCCCCCGCTGCTTTGCGTACTCCCATAGCGCCTTCTCCAGCTGCTTGCGTCCCCGGTGCAGCCGCGCGAGCACGGTGCCGGTCGTCGTTCCGGTGAGCTCCGCGATCTCGCGCGCCTTGTAGCCGTAGATGTAGGCCAACACGAGCGCGGTGCGGTGCGGCGCGTGGATCCGCTGGAGCGACGCGTTGAGGTTGTCGTCGTCGAACAGGTCGAGGAAGTCGAGGTGCAGGCGATCCGAGTAGGGAAAGGGATCTTCCTCGACGAGGGTGTCGAAGAGCGAGAAGCGCTCGTCCTCCAGCGGCACGTCGTGCTCGTGCGGTGCGTCCTTCCGCGATCGGTCGACCGAGGCGGAGAGGAGGACCTTCGTGAGCCAGTACCGCGGCCGCTCGCGGTTGCGCAGCGACGCGTGGGCGCGGAACGCGCGGACGAGCGTGTCCTGGACCAGGTCTTCGGCGGCCGTTCGCTCGCCGCACAGCTTACGGGCAAACGCGTAGAGGTAGTCGAGGTGCGGCTCGACGAGCGTGGCGAAAGACGGGGCCGCCTCGGGAGCCGCTGCATACACGTCCATTAGACGGAGCGGAGTGTCCCGTTTATTGCGGGCGTCGCGCAATATCCACGCCTTTCCACGTCGTCTTTTGTCGCAGAACACCTCAGGAGGGATGACATGGCCACTGCAACACCGACGATCACGAACGGCGTCAACGTCACCCAGCTGGTCGACACGGTCGAGCTCATCAAGAAGGACCCGAGCCTGGCGCGCTTCCGCTTCCGATCTCGAACGCGCTGGGAGCAGGGCGGACGCTCCACGACGGAGATCAGCGGCTTCTACGGCGCTGGTGGCGAGATCGCACGGGCGCGCGCGCACACCCTCGCCGGCGACGAGCCACCGGTCCTGCTCGGCTCGGACACCGCCCCGAACGCCGTCGAGGCCGTCCTTCACGCGCTGGCGGCCTGCATCTCGGTCGGATACGTGTACAACGCCGCCGCGCGGGGCATCACGATCACGTCGTTGCGCTTCGACGCCGAAGGCGAGCTCGATCTTCACGCATTCCTCGGCTTGTCCGAGACCACCCGGCCCGGATTCGAGCGCATCACGTTCACGGCGACCGTCAAAGCCGACGCGCCGCGGGCTCAGCTCGAAGAGCTGTGCGAATACGTCCAGCGAACCTCGCCCGTACTGGACATCATCCGGAATCCAGTCCCGGTGAGCATCCAGCTCGTGATCGAGTAAGACACCGAGGGCCCCGATCTTGCCTGCCCGGCATCGCGACGCGTGGGTCGCTGGACTTGGCGTGCCGCTGCCGGAGCAAGGTCGGGGCCTCGGTGATCCGACACGGGCGAGCCTGCCGCTCCCCGTCCCGGTCAGCGGCGCGGCCGATGTCGCGGCGGGCGCACGCCGCGACCGCGTCGACATGTGGAGGGTCAGCCGAGGGCTTCAGCATCCCCTTCCCACCGCTTAGCATGTCGTTTGGGCCCACGGTGGGCTCTGGTGGTGGGACGTGGCGATTGGCTTCGGCTCGGAGCGGAGCGGCTGGCTCCGCCGTCTGGCCGCGGTTGCGGTCGCGTATCCGCTCGTCTTCGCGATCGTCCTCGTGGGAGGCTACGCCCTTGCCTTCCTGCTGCTCCATCCTCTGCTCGGCGCGACGGCAACGGTCTTCGCGTTGTTCCCGGCATTGCTCGGCGCGGCCGTGCTCGGCTTGGGCTGGGCCCTCGCGATCAACGTCGCCACGTATCTCGTGACGTTGGTGCTGTGGCAGCGGTTCGGCGACCTGCCGGGGTCGGTCGTGCTCCGCGTCGGAAGCGGCATCGGCGCGATCCTCATGCTCGTCCTCGCTATCGCGTTGGGCCGGATGCGGGATCTCCAGCAGGAGACACTCAAATTGCTGCGCGAACAGGAGAACCTTGTCGCCGCGCTCCGCACGTCGGAGCGATGGCTCGGCGCTGTTGCTGATCAGCTTCCGATCCTGGTCATCGCGCTGGATCGCGAGGGTCGTGTGCTGCGCGTGTTGGGCGCCGGCCTCGCTCGCATCGGCCTCGATCCCGGCTCGATCGAGGGCCGTTCGGTCCTCGGATTCAGCGTCAGCGCCGGCGACGAGGCGGCGGTGCGTCGCGCGCTCGCTGGGCAACCCGGCACGGCCGTCCTTGCCATCGCCGGCCGGCGCCTGCGCTTCAACCTCGCCCCGACCACCGATGTCCCCGATCAGGCCAGAGGTGCCGTAGCCGCGACGTTCATCGACTGAACGGGGAAGCGTCCTCAGCCACGACGGCGATCGCGCGCGTGTATCCCAGCGATCTGCCGGTCGAGCGCCTTGAGGCGCCTCTCGGCCGCAGCGCGCTCCGCCAGGAGTGCCGGACGATCGGTCGCCTTGTACTCGGCCGGCGCCTCGGCGACGCCGCGTGCCAGGGGGACGGCGCGACCTTCGCCGAAGAAGAACGCGAACGGCACGCCGTAGACCTGCGCGAACCGTCCCAGCTCGACGACGTCGACTCTGCGCTCGCCGGATTCGCACTTCGACACGAACGACTGCGGCCGTCCCAGCCGCCGCGCCGTCTGCGCCTGCGAGAGTCCCGCGACATGCCGCGCGTCCCGTAGCCGTTTGCGGAACGCGACGTACGGACCCGAGCGTGCGGCCACAGTTCCGCGAATCGTCGGCGCAATGGCGCCGATATCCCAAAACGGGTTTCTGACGGATACACTCGCCAGTAGGTGCCGAAGAGGCCGCGCATCGCGAAGCTCACGGTGGCCGCGTGGGCCTCGCCGAACGCGCGTGGCGTGGTCGGTCGACTCACGCGCTGGCATGTCGTGGCGGCAAGATCCGCAGGAGGCCGCGCCCTTTGCGGCGCGGTCGTTCCCTCCGGAGCAGTCATCCGCATCGTGCCGACCATCAGCGCGGCGCGCGTGGCCGAGGGGCCGATCTGCCTACGTTGCGCGCGGTGGTTGGCGATCCGCGGTGCGCATCCGCCGGCTCAGCCCCGCGATCGTTGATGCTCGGCGACCGCCTCGTGAAGCCGCTCCTGCGCGCGCTCGTAGGCTTCGTGCGCCTCGAGCAGATGAGCGCGCAGCTTGGTCCGATCGCCGGCCGCCAAGCTCGCGCCGCCGTCCAGCTCCCGATAGGCGTCCAGAGCCTTGTAGTACGCGCCGCGCGCGGTCAGCACCTCCGCCCGAAGCCGCCCGAGGTCCTCCACGCCCGCTCTCGCACCCCCGCCGCAGACTTGCGCGGGGCGCCGGCGGCCCGCAGCCGCCTCTAGCGCGGTTCGCGAACCTCTCATCGAGGGCGGGCTCGGCCTCAGGTTGCCCGAGCGCCGGCGCTCCCGTGCCAACGCACTGTACCGGAGTCAATCCCATTTTGGGATATCGAATTTTCGGGCAGCTTAACTTCGCCTACTGCCGGCCGGCGTAGCGGCTCGCGACCTCCACCAGGCCGTCGATCTCGAACGGTTTGCTCAAGTACGCCTCGACCGGAAGCTCGCGCGCCCAGCGCGCTGCGCTCGAGCCCGCGGTCATGACGACGATGGGCACGTCCAGCTTGCGCTGGCGCACCGCGCGAACGAACGCCTGCCCGTCGAGGATCGGCATCTGCATGTCGAGCAGCACGAGCGCGGGCAGCCGTCGCTCGAGCTCCCGGAGCGCCTCGGCGCCGTTCGCCGCGGTGACCACGCGAAACCCTTCGTGCTCGAGCACGCCGCGGATGACCTCGACGATCGCCGGCTCGTCGTCGACGACCAGCACCGCGCCTCTGGCCGATCGACGCGCGAGCGCCGCGCCGACGCTGGTCGGCGGTGGAGCACCGAGACCCGCTTCCCAGGACGCGAGCCACGTCGGCATCGTGAGCGCGGGCATCGGCACGCCGACGTAGTAGCCCTGGACCGTGTCGCAGCCGAGCGCCCCAAGCAGATCCCAGGTCTCGCGGTCCTCCACGCCCTCGGCGATGACCTCCAGCGTCAGATCGTGCGCAAGGGCGACGATGGCGCGCACGATCGCCTCGTTCTTGTGGTCGCGCGCCATCGTGCGGACGAAGCGCCGATCGATCTTCACGCCGTCGATGGGCAGATCGATGAGCCGTCCCAGCGACGAGTATCCAGTCCCGAAGTCATCGACCTCGACGCGCATCCCCAGCGCACGCAGTCTGGCGAGCGCCTCCGCGGCGGCGTTCGGCTCACGCATGAGCATGCTCTCGGTGATCTCGACGCTCACGGCGCGCGGCTCGCAGCTCGCCCGTTGCAGCGCTTCGACGAGCTGGTCGTGGAACGTGGCATCGAGCAGCGTCGTCAGCGAGAGGTTGAGGTTCAGGCCGAGATCCGAACGCATGTGGCGCAGATCTCGCAGCTGCGCTGCCGCCGTGTGGAGGACGAGCAGCGTGAGCGGCGTGATGAGTCCATTCGCCTCGGCGAGCGGGATGAAGTACTCGGGCGGTATGGAACCACGGCTGCGATGCTGCCAGCGGCACAGCGCCTCGACGCGAGAGAGACGCCTGCTGCGGAGCTCGACGAGCGGCTGGAGCGCGACGGCAAGATCGCCTGCCTGGACCGCGTCGCGGAGGTCGGAGGGTTCGACCGCCGCGAACGATCCAGCGGCGATGTCGATCGGCGAAAAGGCCGAGGACTCGCGGGCCTCCGAGCGTGGGCCCTGGGCTGCGGCGTCACGGATCGCGCCCAGGAGCGTCGGAGCGGGCTCATCCTTCGTGACGCAGGCACGCGCGCCGGCCCGAAGAGCGTGCTCGCAGACGTCCGACTCGGCCGTGTACATGACGACCTCGGTCCCCGTCCGTTCGCCTCGAAGCCGTCGCAGTACCTCGAGTCCTCCGCCGTCGGGCATGTCGCTGTCGAGCACGAGCACGTCCGGACGGAGGTCGAGAGCGATGCGCAAGGCCTCGGTGCCGTTCTGTGCGACGCCAACGACCTCGAGGTCGTCCTCGGCATTCACCAGATAGCGCAGGTTCTCCCGGATCGACGGATGGTCGTCCGCGACGACGACACGTACACGACCAGTTTCAGCATTCCTCATGGCCGTTGAACCTAAGTCTCGCAGACGCATTGCCCATGCCCGAGCAGTCGAGCAGGCAACCCACTGACACGGCTCCGCAACTCATGCGGCCCGCACGGAGCTTGGTTGCCTGCTTCATCGTTGACCAGGCGTTTTCTCTCTCATGGGCCTCTCTCTGCCGGGCCGTGCCGTCGCCGGCTCCGTACTCTTCGGAATCGCGTGACCCCGATCGAATTTCGCACCGAAGGCGCACACGCGCGAATCGCGTGGAGCTGGCTGCCCGAGGACCGCCTCGAGGCGGATACGCTCGCCCAGATCCGCAACATCGCCTCGCTGCCCACGGCGGTGGCCGTTGCCGTCATGCCCTACGCCGTCGGCGTCGACATCGGCTGCGGCATGGTCGCGATCAAGACCGATCTCGCCGTCGATGCCGTGCGTGCACGCGTCGCGGACGCGCTCACGGGCATCTACGAGCGTGTCCCGTCGGTATGCCGACGAAGCGCGATCGCCGCCAGGGCAGCCATGCCTCACGTCAGGACAGCGAGACGCTTCGCGCGTGGATCGACACGCGTGCAGGGGAGCCGAACGCGAAGGAGATCCGCGAGCGCGCGGATCGTCAACTGGGCACACTCGGTTCGGGCAATCCATACCGGCTCGCGCTCATTCGGCAAGCAGCTCTGCGACAGGCATCACGCGACCGCGCTGGCGTGGTGCGAGCGTTACCGCACGCCGCTGCCTGACAAGGAGCTGGCGTTCCTCGCCTTCGACGTGGACGAAGGTCGCGCGTACTTCGAGGACATGCGGTCCGCAATGCGCTACGCCGAGGAATCACGCGGGCGCACCGAGATCGCCTGTCTCGACCGACGTGTTCGGCCCGTTCGCCGTGATCGAGCGCATCGAGACGCATCACAATTTCGCGGCGATCGAGCGGCACTTCGGCGTCGACGTCGTCGTGCACCGTAAGGGTGCGGTGCGGACGACCGACGCGACGGGCGAGCCCGCGCTCGTGACGATCCCCGGCTCGATGCAGACCGGCTCGTACATCGGGCGCGGCAAACCGAGCGTCAGCGCGATGGACACCCTGCGCGCACGGCGCCGGGCGCCGGCTTGGCCGGAACGCGATGCGGCGCGCGCACGTCGGAGTCGACATCGCGGCCGAGATGCGGGCCGAGGGGATCGTGCTCGTCTGCCTCCCGGGAGCGACGCGCTCGACGAGGCCGGTCGCGCCTACAAGGACATCGAGGAGGTGATGAGCCTGCAGCGCGATCTCGTCGAGCCGGTGGTGAGGCTCACCCCGCTGGGGGTCGTGAAGGGCTAACGCGTCAGCCGGCTCGCCGCGCACGACGTGTTCGCCCACCGCGGCGAGCGGCTGCTCAGATCCGCTCCGGGCGCCGCTCGCGGACCGGCCCCAAGAGTGCCGCGCCGATCGCGTAGAAGGCGAGTGCGATGAGGAACGAAACGCGTGGCCCCGCTGCTGGGTCGATCTGGGTGACGGCGTCCATCACCAGGCCCGCGAACGTGAGCGCGATCGGACCTGAGGCGGCGCTGGCGAGATTCGAGATGCCCATGTACCGGCCGCTCTCCGCCTTCGGAATGATGTCGGTCATCAGCGCCCAGTCCACTGCCAGGAACGCCCCGGCGCTGATACCGACGACCACCCCGAACGCGACCGCGATCGGGAGCGCAGGCGCGAGCCCCAGACCGAGCATGCCGACCGCGCCGATGCCGCAGCTCGCGTAGATCAACGCCTTGCGGCCGAGGCGGTCGGACAGTCGGGCCGCGGGGTACGTCGTACAAAGTGTCGCGATGGCCACCGGCACGAGGGCGATGTTGCTCCACGTCGCCGCCTCCTCGTGCGTCAGCCCGTGCGACCGTGTGAGGTAGTACACGATGAAGTTGACGAGGATGCTCGGCCCCATCAGGACGAAGAGTCGGGACGCGAGCAGCCAGACGAAATTGCGCTCACGCAGGATGTCCAGCCCCCACGCCGAGAGCGCGATCTGGACCCACGAGCGCGATCCGCGCGGTCGCGGGGGTCGCCCCTCGTCGACCGTGAGCACCGTGGCGATCCCGGTGCCCAGCTCGAGCACGGCGAGGCCGAGGGTCGCGACGAAGTAGTTGCCGGTGTAGAGGCCGATCGTGCCGATCGCCGTTCCGATGACGCGACCGAGCATGATCATCACGCCCATGAGGCCGCTCGCCAGACCGACCTGCTTCGCCGGCACGAGGTCGGGCACGTATCCCTGGAACGGTCCCTGCGCGAAGTTCGACGAGAACTGGAGCAGCGCGACGAACATGACGAGGCTCACGTAGGAGTCAGATAGCGCGATCCCGAGGAGGAAGACGACGTCGAGGGCCGCGCCGATGAGGATGTACGGCTTACGGCGCCCCCAGCGGGAGATCGTGTGATCCGAGATCGCGCCGACGGTCGGCTGCACGATGATCGCGACGATCGTGCCGATGATCGTCCTGACCGCGATCGCCGCACCGGTGTGTTCGGTGCCGACGAGCGCCTCCGTCCGCGGCTGGAGGATCAGCTCCAGGCCGCCCATGAGCACGTTGATCCCGAGCCAGTAGAGGGAGAGCTCGAACAGCTGCCAGCGCGGAAGGTCCCGAGTCGGCCGCTCGGCCAGCGCGCCGTCGATGGGGACCGCGACCGCGGCGGTCACAGGATGTCCGTCAACCAGCGCCAGCGCTTCTGCACGCCGACGGGCTCGGCCCAGGGGGTCGCGATCGCGCCGAGGCGCGCGTGCAGCTCCGCGGCGAACTCTGTCGTGGCCTGCTTCGTCGGCTCGACCGCCGGCGCGGCGCATGGCGCTCCGACGCGCGCGACGAGCTCGCGTCCGATGTAAAGCTCAGCCGTGCCGCGAAGCCATACCGGCACGACCGGCACGCCCGCCTTGATCGCGAGGTAGCCGACGCCCCGCTGGAACGGGCCGAGCTGCGCCTCCGCGTGCGACACGCGGCCCTCCGCGAAGATGCCGACGACCGCGCCCTGCGCGAGGAGGCCGAGGACGGCCTCGACGGCCCCGCGCTCCGAGGTGCCGTCACGCGCGACCGGCACGACGATCCCGAGCGAGCGGATCGCGATCCGCTTCCACCAGACGTGGCTCGTGGCGCGGCGGTCGCCGATGAAGTACACGCGGGGTTCGAGTGGCAGCAGGGCGATCAGCAGGAATGCGTCGGCCCAGCCCTGGTGGTTCGCGACGAGCAGGTAGGGGCCCGACCGCGGCAGCTCGCCCTCGAGCCGCATGCGGAAAAGCACCCCGAACACAAGACGGACGAGCGCCCGGGCGAAACGCGGCCACGCACCGACACGGGCGGAGCGGTCCGCCGGTAAGGTCGCGATCTCGCCAGCCCGTACTGCCATCGGATACCTCCGGGGCGCAGCATCCGCACGGCGCTTGCGGCCCGACGTGTCCCCCGACACGATCCGGGTGGAGTCCTCATCACGGTGATCGCGCCCCGTAGTGCGGAACACGTTCGCCGGACGGCCTGGGATACGCCGCGAGCAGTCGCTGCCTCCTAAGGTCCCGCCCACCACGGCACGGAGGTAGGGCGATGACGAAGATCACGGTCGATCCACTCGATGGATACACGAGCCTGCTCGACATCCTCGAGACGGCGGCCATCCGCTACAAGGGTCGCTGCGCGTTCGGCCTCTTCCACGACAACGGTGCGCGCGACTGGTGGAGCTTCGAGGAGCTCGACGTGCGCTCTCGCGCGGCCGCATGGCGTCTGCGCAGCGAGCACGGACTTTCGCGCGGCGACCGGCTGCTCACGTGGTCACCGTCGACACCGGAGGTCCCCGCCGTGTTCTTCGGCGCGATGCGCGCGGGTGTCGTGCTCGTGCCGCTCGACCCGCGCATGGCCCCGGACACCATCGCGCGGATCGCGGCCGATGCCGACGCGAACGTCCTCGCGCTCGGCGAAGGCCCCGATGCTCCCGACGCGCGTGCGCTCGGCATCCGCGGACTACGCATCGCGAACATGCGCGACCTCATCGCGCCGGATCCGCGCGCCGTCGAGGTCGACGCGTGGGAGCGCCCCGTGCGCGGCGACTTATTCGAGATCCTGTACACGTCCGGCACGACGGGCAAACCGAAAGGCGTGATGGTGACGCACGGCAACGCGCTCGGGTGGATGGAAGGCGCGATCCGCGCGATCCAGCCACGAGAGCATCGCGTGGTGTCGCTGATCCCGTTGAGTCACATCTTCGGCCAGATCGCAGAGCTCTTCTACACGCTGCTCGTCGGCGCGGAGGTCCTGTACGTACGATCGCTCAACCCGAAGACCATCTTCCGCGCGCTGCGTGCGCATCGGGTCACGACGATGGCGACGATGCCCATGGCGCTCGAGCTCTTCTGGAAGGCCATCGAGCGCGAGGTGCGCCAGAGCGGGAAAGAGCGCGCATTCGCGCGACTCCGAAAGGTCGCGCGCCATCTGCCGTTCCCGGTCCGCCGCGTCCTCTTCGCACAGGTCCACCGCGAACTTGGAGGCGAGCTACGGCTCTTTGCCTCGGGCAGCGCCTACCTGCCGCCCGCGATCCAGCAGGCGTGGGAGGACATCGGTGTCCGGGTCATCCAGGGATATGGCGCAACGGAGTGCGGCCTGATCACGTGCACGCGAGAAGCTGATCGAGAAGTCGGCACGGTCGGGCTGTCGATCCCGCCCAATGACCTGCGCTTCGCGGCCGACGGCGAGATCCTCGTGCGCGGCCCCGGCGTGTTCCAAGGCTATTGGCGCAACGAGCAAGCGACGCGCGCCGTCTTCGACGACGATGGCTATTACCGGACCGGTGATCTCGGCGAACGCCGCGCCGATGGGGCGATCGTCCTTCGCGGACGCAAGAAAGAGATGATCGCGCTGCCGAACGGCTTCAAGGTCTTCCCCGAGGACGTCGAGAACGCGCTGCGCGACGCGGGTGTCGCCGATGCCGTCGTCCTCGAGACCGCGCCAGGACGGATCGAGGCGGTCCTTCGTCGGCCGTCATCTGACCGGCCGGACGACGGATCCGTGCGCTCGGCCATCGAAGCCGCCGTGCGGGCGGCGAACGCGCGGCTGGGCATACACCAGCGCCTGGATTCGTGGCGGTTCTGGCCCGACGACGATCTCCCGCGGACGCACACGATGAAGATCAAGCGTTCCGTCGTCCGCGACCGGATCCTCGGCGAGACGGGCGTGGCGGCAGCGGCCGCGCGCTAGGGGCGTATCTCCGCGCGGAGCGCGGCCTCGTTCAGGATCCGGACACGTCGCCGGTCCACCTTGATGAGGCCGCGCTTCTCGAAGTCCGCGAGCGCCTTGTTCACGGTGACACGCGTCGATGCGATCGCGGCGGCGATGTCGTCCTGTGTGAGCACGGCACCGTCGACGCGCTCCAGCTCGACGAGGTACTTCGCGAGCCGGCTGGGGACGTCGAGGAAGACGATTCCCTCGAGCAGATCGGACAGGCCGTGGATCGTTCGCGCGAGTCGCGAGAACATGAAACGCATCGCCTGCGGATTGCGGTCGAGCACGCGCAGGCCGACCTCTCGTGGGATCTGAAAGACGCTCGTCGGGATGACGGCCGTCACCGTCGTCTCCCGAGGCGCGTCCTCGAAGAGCGCGAGCTCGCCGAAGAATTGGCCGCGACCATAGAGCGCCACGAGGAGCTCATGTCCGTTTTCGTCGGGCAGGACGCTCTTCGCGAGCCCCTGGAACACGACGAAAGTGTGCGCTGCGGGATCGTCGCGGTGGTACACGACCTCGTTGTCGCGGAAGCGACGCAGGACCATGTGCGCCGCGAGCTCTTCGCGATCCGCGCCGGTCAGCGCGTCGATCGGCAGCACGTCGCGTAGCTGCGCGGCCATGTTCCACTGCGCGCTTCCCTCGACCGGCGCCACGATCTTCCTCCCCTGGCGAGACGCCGTCATTGTTGCGGTCCTGTCCAGGGCCCCGAAATTCCGCACCACGAACTCGTCTTCCAGAGCGGCTGGACCCGGCCGAGTTCCGCGACTGGGTCGCAGATCGATGCGATCGGGCTTCTCGGCGCTCGACTCATGCCGCGACGCGTCTAGCGCCCCAGCGGGTTGACGATCCTGCCGTTCAGCTTCGCTTCCCAGTGCACGTGCGGTCCCGTGGTGAACCCGGTCATACCGACGAGCGCGACCGGCTGGCCGCGCACGACGTGTTCGCCGACCGCGACGAGCGGCAGCGAGGTGTGGTAATCGCAGCTCTCGAGATCGCCGGCGTGCATCACGCAGACGCGGCGCCCGCCGACGGGCACCCACCCGACCGCGTCGACCACGCCGTCATCCGCGGCCACGAGGATCGATCCGTAGGGGGCGGCAACGTCGATCCCGGTGTGGCTGCCCTGCAGGAACTGGGTGATCGCGCCGGCGACGGGCCGGACGAAGCGCCTTCCGTCGGCGTCGATGCTGGAGATGCGCGCCCGTGCCGCTGGATCGGCGCGTGGCTCAGGCGCGACGATGGCCGGCACGCCGCACCGGAAGATCTCGAGCTGCATGCCGTAGAGACCGGTGCGGCTGACGCCCGTGAAGTAGCGGCCGTCGGGACTGAAGGCTCGCGCGCCAAGAAGGTTCGGCAGCGTCGCGATGGGAGCATCGGGTCCGCCGCCCCAGAGCGTGAATCGATCGAACGCGTTGCCGCCCGGCACCGTCGGCGAGATCGAACCGAAGAGCAGCCGGCCGTCCGCGGTCCAGGCGTGGATCTTGCCCGGCAGGCTCGCGACGGTCGCCGTCGCGCGCGATCCGTCGGCACCGCGCACCGTCACCCCGAACGGCGACCGGAGCAGCAGCGCCGAGCCCGTGGGCGACCACTCGGTGAACGTCGCCTCGGTGTCCTCGAGCCACGACACCTCGCCGGTCCGCGTGATTCCGATGAACCGCTCCGTCGCGCCATCGGTGTGGTAGCGCGTCAGCGTGAAGCGCGTTCCGTCGGCGCTGAAGTACGCGTCGTCGCGCGGATAGCGCGGCGTGTGCAATTCGTCGACCGTGGCGACGGTCCGGACCACCCCGGCGCTCCAGACGCGGATCTCGGAGCCGAACCAGTAGTAGAGGTCGTCGCCGACCCAGCGGACATCAGGCTCGCTGGCGTCGATGATGGCCGCGGTCGTCCTGCCCAGGACGACGTGCAGGTAACCGTCGTCGCGCCACATCGCGAGGTATGCCCCCGATGCCGACCATCGCGGCTCGCTCCCCTGACCGACGTCGCGAAGCTGGCCGGTCTTGACGTTCAGGACGCTCACGCGCTGGTCCTCTTCGTAGCCGGTCACCGTGACGCGTGAGGGGATCGTCACGATCCGTGAGACGGCCACCGCGGTGGAGTCCGGCGACCATTCCGCTTCGAAGACGTGCGGCACCTGCGGGATGCTCAGGCGTTCGGTGCAGCGGAGCGGATCGACGGACGCGCCCCTGACGGGATCGTCCGGGAACTGGATGTCCGCGTCGGCGGGAGCTGTCGAGTCCTCGCTCGCTCGTGGTGCTGACGTGCACGCGAGGGCGATCGTCGACGCGGCCATGAGGAGGCTGAGGACCCTTCCCCTGCGCACAGTGTCGGAACGCGCGTGCTTCGCGCGTGCAGCGGGCGGGTCGGCGTCATGGTCGTATCGGTGTTCGCTCTAGCCTTTGCAACGGTGAACAGGCTGCTGGTCGTTCTGATGTTCATCGCGCTCGTCCTCGGAACGGTGCTCGTCTTCGCGGCATTCGATCGCGACTCGCATTCGGCGAGCGACACGATCCGTCCGTTCCTGGTCACGATGCTGCCGGTGTGGGTCGTGGCGGTCGCCGCCGCGCGCGTGCTTCTGCGGCGCCAGGCCTAGCCTCGCCGGGTCAGATCGCCAGTCCGATGTCGAACGTCGCGGCGTAGCCGGACCCGCTCTGTGTGACGTTCAGGAGGGTCTTTCCGCCACTCTGCCGGTAGATGTCGTCGCCGTCGTTCTTGAGCCGGTTGCCGGTCTTCTGCGAGTAGGGCGGCTGCGCGAACACCTTGTCGCTGAGCGATTCATCGAAGAAGAACTGCGACGTGAAGTCGGACGTCCGGCCCGCGACGGTGGTGCGGATCTTGAAGTGGATGTGCACCGCGCGTCCCTGGTACCAGCCCGGGTAGATCGTCGTGAAGCGAACGGCACCCGATGCGTCGCTCGTCTGGTAGCCGCGCAGGAATTTCTTGCCTTTCGTGTTGAAGCTCGGGTCCGAGGCATCCGAGTACACGCCCAGCGCGTCACAGTGCCAGAGATCCACGATCGCGCCGGGGAGCGCGGCGCACTGGCCACCGCTCACCCGTGACACGTTGATCGCGAGCGCGAGCGTCGCGCCGGGCTTGACCGTGTTGTCGGTCGGATCGGACCGGATGTCGGAACGGTCGAGCTTCTCGTCGACGAAGTAGGGACCTTCGGTCAGCGCCGGACGGACGACGCATGAGGGCAGCGCCGTTGTCGCGGACGCCGGCACGGTCGCGATCGCCGGCGCGCTCGTCGCCGGGTTCGCGCTCGCGCCGGCGGTGCCGGCCGGGGCGCAGGCCGCGAGAAATGCGGCGGCGCCGGAGCCGCCGAGGAGCGCCAGGACCTCGCGGCGGGTGAGGATGCGCCCGACCGGGGCGTCGTCGTCGCCGGGGATGAGGATGGGTCTCTTTCGCATCTGGCTACTCCTTGGGGCCGGTCGCGACGATGTCGACGACCAGGCGGATCTCGTCGGTGACGCTCACGACCCGGAACGGCACGGACGGTGCCCGCATACCGAAGTCGCCGAATGCCCACTTCGGACTCGTCGTGGCGGTCGCCGTGAGTTCGCCGCCGTTTCGCTTGGCCTGGACATCGAACGTCGCTTCTTTGGCCGTGCCGTGGATGGTCATCATGCCGGTGAGCTTGAAGGTGAACGTGCCGCTCGCTGGCATCGGCAGCGTGAGTCCGGTGACCTTGGTCGGCACGAACTCGGCCTTGGGGAACTGCCGCACCTGGAGCGTGTCCTGCTTGATGAAGTTGTCGCGGTTGGACTCATCGCTCGTGAGCGTCGTGAGATCGAACGAGATCTTCGAGTCCGGCGTGAACGTGCCGTCGTCCTTTAGCTGGAACGAACCACTCCCACCCGTGGCCGCGAGCACCGCATCGGACGGAAGATTCACGCCGACCAGCTGCTCGCGCACGCTCACGGTCGCTCTCGAACCGTCCGTCACGGTCCACGCGGCGGCCGCGGCCGTCCCTGTCGGCGATGCCGTCGCCGACGGCGATGACGCGGCGGTCGGCGCGCCGGCGCCGCCGCAGGCGGTGAGGGCGAGCATCAGCGCGATGGCCGCGAGGGCGCGACGCGCGGGAACGAACGTCATCGTCTCACTCCCATTCGGTGGATCACACAACGAGAGCACACGCGTGCGCGCGCTTCATGAAAGGCACATGAGAAGCGCGCCGCGTCGCGCATGAGCGCGGTCAGGGCCGCAAGAACTCGGCCAGGAGACGGTGGAAGTGATGGACTCCGGTCTCGCGCGCGGGCGAGTAGCGGCCGCGGTCGTAGAGGCGCGACCGGACGCCGCGCTGCACGGATTCGACGATCGCCTCGTCCTCGCGCTCGACGCGGTCGAGACCCGCGCCCGCTCCGCGGTCGCGCACCGACGCATCCCAGACGAACGGGAGGAACGACACGCGCGTTCGATCGACGGCGAGTGGCGTGACGACGTTGACCGAGATGCCCATGGATAGACGTTGAACATCGTGGTGGGGAAGAGCCAGTAGTAGTAGGCGGCGATGGCCCGCTCGGCATCCGGATGCGCCGACACTCGCCCGAACGCCGTCTCGCCCTCCTTCGCGATCCCGAGCTGGAGGACTGAGTAGCGATCGAGCTCGACGGCGTACGCAGCGTAGTCCAGCGTGCCGGCGAGGCTCTGGTGGACGTAGGGGATGTGGAAGCCCTCGAGATAGTTGTCGACGTAGAGCGCCCAGTTCGCGTTCACCAAGAACTCGCGCGCGCCGGTCGCGTCGAACGACAGCTGTCCGTACGGCAATCCAGCGAGTCGCGTCCGCATCGGTCCGATGACCTCGTCGCAGGTCGTCAGCGGATCGAGCGCGACCAGCAGGAAGCGCTCCCACGCGTCGAGCGCGACGTGCGGCAGATCGTCGGCTCGCGATGGGAAGTTCGCGGCTCCGTCGAATTCCGGCATCGAATGGAATCGGCCGTCGAGGGTGAAACGCCGTCCGTGGTACCTGCAGCGCAGTTGCTGCTCGTGTCCGGCGCCCTCCACGACGAGCGTCCCGCGATGCGTGCACACGTTCGAGAGGCAGTGCAGGCGATCATCGGCATCGCGCGTGAGCAGCAGCAGCTCGTCGAGCGTGCCGGGGAGGAGGGAGAATGGGTAGACCTGGCCCGCCACCTTCACCAGATCGTCGTGTCCGGCGTAGTGCCAGGTGCGTGCGAAGACGCGCTCGCGCTGCAGCGCGAACATCCCGGGATCGGAATAGACGCGCGCGGGCAGCGTCTGCGCGACTCGTATGTCCGGGTGGATCTCGAACGAGGGCCCGCTCTTCGCCATGCTCGTGAGCGGTCAGCATATGTCGCGTTCACAATGAGGATGTGACGAAAGTCCGGGTGTGACCGAAGGCTTCGCCCTCGTCCTGCACTCCCATCTCCCGTACGCCCGCGGCGCCGGGCGCTGGCCGCACGGCGAGGAATGGGTGCACGAGGCGATCCTCGGCACCTATCTACCTCTGCTCGGTCTGCTGCAAGATCTGCGGGACGACGGCGTCCGCTATCAGCTGACGATCGGTCTGACGCCGACGCTCATCGAGCAGCTCGCCGATCGCGACATCGACGCGCGCTTCGTCGAGTACTGCGACGACCAGATCGCGCGCGCGGATGCCGACGTGCGGCGCTTCGTGCGCGACAGTCGCCTCGAGCACGCGTCGCTTGCCTCGTTCTACTCGTCCCTCTTCCGCGCGCACCGCGATGCGTATACGCGACGTTTCGGCCACGACCTCGTCGGCGCGTTCGCATCGCTTGCGCGTAGCGGACATGTCGAGCTGCTCACGTCGGGCGCGACGCACGGCTATCTCCCGCTGCTCGACCGTGCCTCCGTGCATGCGCAGCTGCGGGTCGGCCGCAGGACGTCGCGTCGATTGCTCGGTATCGAGCCCACCGGCATCTGGCTTCCGGAGTGCGCGTATGCGCCGGGCCTCGAGGAGATGCTCGAGTCACACGGGATCACGCACTTCTTCACCGACGTCGCGCTGCTCGGCGGCGAGCGGCTCGTGGCGGAAGGTCACCGCTTCGAGCGCGAGCGCAGCGGCGCCGGCATCAGCGCTCCGCTCATCGCCCCGGACGAAACCGACGCGCTCCGTCCGTATCTGGTGCGCGAGTCCAGTGTCGTGGCGATCGCGCGGCACGACCGCGTGTCGGGTCAGGTGTGGTCGGCGATGATGGGATATCCGGGGGACGGCGCCTATCGCGAGTTCCATCGCAAGGACGAGCGCAGCGGTCTGCGTTATTGGCGTGTCACCGACGTGCGCTCGGGTCTCGGAGAGAAGGCCGACTACTCGCCGGGTGCGGCCGCGGACCGCGCCCGCTCCCACGCCACGCACTTCGTCGGACTGCTCCGCGACACGCTCGCTGCGCATCGCACGGAGCGCGGCGGCTCCGCGCTGCTGACCGTCACGTTCGACAGCGAGCTCTTCGGCCACTGGTGGTTCGAGGGCATCGATTGGCTCGGGCACGTGCTCCGCGATCTGGCCGCGGACGGACCGACGCCCGTGACCGCCGCGGAGTACCTGCGACGAGAGCCACCGACCGAGCGCGTCGATCTGGTGGAAGGGTCGTGGGGTAAGAACAACGATCACTCCACATGGCTGAACGACCGCACCGCGTTCATGTGGAGCGAGCTCGCCGCTATGGCTGGCGAGATCCATTCGCTGCGCGCCGCGACGCCATCGTCGCCGCTACGAATGCGGGCCGCGCGCCAGGCGGCGCGCGAGCTCTTGCTCGCGCAGTCGAGCGACTGGCCCTTCCTCGTCACCACCGGGCAGGCCGCCGACTACGCCATCGAGCGATTCCGTAGCCACGCGATGCGCTTCCGACGTTCGGTCGAGCTCACGCATTCGGCGACGAGCGTCGATGAGGTCGAGTTACGGAGCCTCGAGCACGCCGACAATCCGTTCCCCGATGCGTCGCCGGAGGATTTCTCTCCGGTCCGCGAGGTGGCTTCGGTCTAGCCCTTCTTCTGCTCGCCCTTGGCGGTGGGGGTGCCGGGTTTCGGTGCGGCGGCGGCGGCGGGCTTGGCGGCCTCGGGCTTGCCGCCGGCCGCGGCGGGCGCCGCGCCGGTCGCCTTCGCGGCCTCGCCTTCGGCCGCCGGCGCCTCGGCGCCCTCCGCCACGACGGCCTCGCCCTCGGCGGGCGCGGCGGCGGGCGTCGGCTCCTCTTCGATGCGGACCGGGACGGCCTTCACGAGCAGCTCGTCGCCATCGTCGAGCACTTTCACGGTCGTCGCGTCGATGACGAGATCGCGCACGTAGATGGCATCGTCGACCTCCGCCAGGCCGGAGAGGTCCACGTCGATCGCGTGCGGGATGTCCTGGGGGAACGCCTCGACGTTGACGTGGTCGCGCGCGTGCACCAGGACCGCGCCCAGCGAACGCACCGCCGGCGACTCGTGAATGAAGTGCAGCGGCACCTCCGCGTGTGTCTTCTCGGTCAGGCTCACGCGTTGGAAGTCGACGTGGAGGAGGCGCCCGCTCCTGCTGTCGCGGGAGACGCCGTGAATGAGGGCCGGGATGCCGTCGCCGTCCAGGCCCTCGAGCGACAGGAGCGTCGTGTTCCCCCAGCGCCGGTACGACAGCTGGAAGGAGTGCAGGTCGGTCTGTACCGGGGTGGAGTCCTTGTGGCCACCGAAGATCACGCCGGGCAGCGTGCCCTCACGGCGCAGCCCAGCGACCTTCTTTCCCAGCACCGTGCGGGGACGGACAGCGAGCTTTTGGGCCTCGGCCACGGCGAATTCCCCTTCGAGAACGTGCGGAGAACTAATTATCTCAGGGCGGCGTCGGGAAATCCAAGACGAGCCGCACCGGCGAGCTCAGCACGAGCGTCTGCGGGCAGGCAAGCTTGTCGAGCCCGACGCCCCACACGAGCACGCGCTCGAAATCCTCGACCAGGCGCACCTCGCGAATGAGGGGCGTTGTGGGCTTGATCGACGTCGCGCCCGTGTAGGTGCGTGTCGTGCCGTCGGGCTGGACGGTCGAGGCGTTCTGAAAACGAACGCTGAACAGCGCGCTTCCCGCGATCGAGATGGGCTGTCCGCTCGGGCCGCCAAGCGAGGTCGCGACCGCTACCTGATAGGGCGGCATCCCGTACGCGCCCGGAGCCGTGCTCGGGCCGAACTCGAAGACGAGGCGGTCGAAGCCGGAGTTGTGCGCGATCCGGATGGCGGTGAGCTGTACCTGATTCGCCGTCGATCCACCGATCAGGGCCGGGCACGCGGGTGCCGGGCTGCTTCCCGGGCTGGCAGGGGCGCTTGGGCTTGGGCTGGGCGTGGCCGGCGGCGTCGTTGGCGCTCGTGTCGGTGAGGGGCTGAGGGTCAGCGCGGGGCTGGCGGCCGGGACCGTCGGACTGGGTGCAGGAAGGACGACCTGGCCTGGCGAGCATGCCCCGACAGCGACGATGGCGATGGCCACGAGGAAGGCGCCATAGAGAAGGAGGCGACCGATCAAGCCGGTCGATCGTGACTGCTTCACGCTGATTTGTCGAGTTCGCTGACAAACAACCGAGCGTTCCGTACGCAGAGCGTACGAAATCGGCGTACAAATGGGCTCTGCGGTAAGATGCGAAAAAGTGGCCGACCGCCTGCGCGTGGCGCTGGTCTTCCACCAGCACCAGCCGGCAGGGAACTTTCCGTCCGTCTTCTCTGAGGTGACCGAGCGCGCGTATGCGCCGCTTGTGGCCGCCCTATACCGCCATCCCGAAGTGAAGGCGAGCCTTCATTTCTCCGGGCCGCTCCTGGACTGGCTCGAGGCCAATCGTCCCGACGTCATCGGCGACCTCTCGGACCTCGTTCGACGCGGTCAGATCGAGCTCCTCTCGGGCGGCTACTACGAGCCCGTGCTGGTCGGCGTCCCGCGTCGCGACGGTGTCGGGCAGATCCGAGCGCTCACCGATCGCGTGCACGCGATCTTCGGCCAGCGTCCCCTGGGTGCGTGGCTGACCGAGCGCGTCTGGGAGCCGCACCTTCCATCGCTGCTGGCGGAGGCGGGCGTCGCCTACACCGTGCTCGACGACGAGCACTTCCTGCGCGCCGGACTGAAGCGTGACGAGCTCGGCGAGTCGTATATCACCGAGGATCAGGGCCTTCCGGTGATCGTGTTCCCGGGCAGCGTGAAGCTCCGTTACCTCATCCCGTTCCGCGACGTGAGCCTCACGATGAAGGAGCTGCGCGAGCGCCATGCGTCGGGCGCGCGCCTGGTCGTGTACGCGGACGACGGAGAGAAGTTCGGCGCGTGGCCGGGGACGTACCAGCGCGTCCACAAGGATGGCTGGCTCGAGCAGCTCTTCACCGCGCTCGCGCAGGCCGACTTCATCCAGACCGCGACGCTCGAGGATGCGTGGATCTTCCAGAAGCCGGCGCGGCGGATCTATCTACCCGGCGGCGCGTATCCCGAGATGAGCGCGTGGGCGTTCGACACGGCTGCCTCGCGGCGCTACGCGCAGGCGCGCAACAAGCTCGGCGAGGACCTGGAGTCGCTCGTGGCCGCGCCACTCTGGCGCAACTTCTTCGCGAAGTATCCCGAAGCGAACGCGCTGCACAAGCGCATGCTCATCGTGTCGGAGGAGCTCGCTCGCCGCAGCATCCTCGACAGCTCGCAGGAGGTTCGGCAGGCGCAGCAGAACCTGTGGCGCGCGCAGGGCAACGACGTGTACTGGCACGGCGTGTTCGGCGGTATCTACTTCCCGCACCTGCGCTCGGACGCGTACGCGTCGCTGCTCAAGGCCGAGCGAATCCTCTCGGAGCGTCGCATCGCCGCCGGCGAGCAGCGCGACTACGACGTCGACGGCTACGACGAGTACATCTTCCGCGGGAACGCTGGCGCGGTGTTCGTGCATGTGCAGGGCGGCGCCGTGATCGAGTGGGACATCTACGCATCGGCGACGAATCTCATCGACACGCTCGCGCGGCGGCCCGAAGCCGAGCACGAGGACCTGCGTCGCGCCGAGAAGGCGGGCAAGGTGCTGGTAGGCAGGGCCGCGGAGAAGGAAACGAAGTCGATCCACGAGACGGTCCGTGCGAAGGAGCGCGGTCTGTCGAAGCTGCTCGACTACGATCCGGCGCGGCGCGCGTTCTTCCAAGACAGCTTCCGCGTCGGACGCGACGAGCCGGTGAGCCTGCACGCGGTGTATTACGCGCTCACTCCCCAGCGTGAAGCGCGGACCGTGAGCCTCACGCTCGAGCCGCCGGTCCGCGCGCTCGCGTCGGTGCCGGGCCTCGGGATCCGCAAGGACATCCGCATCGCCGACGAGGGGCTCGCCGCGGGAGTGCGCTACCGGCTGCGCAACGACGGCGAAGAGACGATCGAGCTGTCGTTCACGAGCACGTCGAATCTCGGTCTCATGGGTGAGCACGAGAGCGCCGACGTCATCACGCTGGGTACGCGCAAGACGACGGTCGCGAAGCCGGTGGAGGTCCGCAACGTCGGAGAGCTGCTCGTGCACTCCGAATCGAAGCACTTCGACATCACGTTCGCGATCGATCCGCCGGCGCTCGTCAGCACGAAGCCGATCTACGCGGTGACGAACTCGGAGCAGGGATTCGAGCGCGTGTACGAGCAGGTCGAGATCAGCGCGACGTGGAACGTCGAGATCGAACCCGACAGTCACGTCGACCTCGAGATCCGCGGTACCGCGGTCGGTCAGATGGTCGAGCCGGAGGTCACGCGACCGACGGCCCGCCGCCGCAAGGCCACCGCCGCCGCAGGCGAAACCGGAGCCCGCATCCGGAGGTAACTCCGTCACGAACACGACGCGATCCAGCGGCAACGCAGCCGCGCTCCTTCTCGTGGGGGTCGTCCTCGGCGGCATCGCCGGAGGCGCGGCCGCGAGCGTGCTCGGGGGCCGCCCGCCCGCCACCTTCATCGAGCCATCGCCCAGCGCGCTTCCGACCGTCGCGCCCGCGCAGGTCGCCGCCGGCGCGGATCCCGTCGTCGACGTCGTCAAGGAGCTCCTTCCGACGGTGGTCACGGTCGTGAATCGCAACGCGAGCGGCCAAGCGCAATCCAGCGGCTCGGGGTTCGTCATCGACGCGCAGCGCGGATTCGTCGTGACGAACAATCACGTTATCGAGAACGTGCGCGGCACCGGGGCGGGCGCGTCGTTCGACGTGATCTTCAGCGACAACAAGACGGTGAAGGCGACGCTCATCGGTCGCGATCCGAGCACCGACGTCGCGGTGCTGCGCGTGCCCACCGCGTCGCTGAAGGCTGCGCCGCTGGCGAACAGCGACGCGGTGCCGGTGGGATCGACCGTCGTGGCGATCGGGAGCCCGCTCGGGGAGTTCCAGAACACCGTAACGACCGGGGTCGTGTCCGCGAAGGGCCGGCGCGTGCAGGAGACGCAGGAGATCTTCCTCGAGGACCTGATCCAGACGGACGCGGCCATCAATCCCGGAAACTCGGGCGGCCCGCTGATCTGGGCGGCAACGCGGCAGGTCGTGGGCATGAACACGCTCGTCGCGGCGAATCCGCAGAACGACACGCAGGCGCAGGGCCTGGGCTTCGCGATCTCGAGCAACACGATCCGCCAGATCGCCGACGAGCTCATCGCCAACGGCAAGGTCGAGCGCGGATTCATCGGCATCAGCTACGCGTACCTATCGGCGCGCGCCGCGAGCTCGCTCGGATTGCCGACGGCAGCGGGCATCATCGTGCAGCAGGTCGTCGCGGGCTCGCCGGCGGCGTCCGCCGGCATCCGCGTCAATGACGTGATCACGAAGCTCAACGACCAGGTGATCGATCAGGAGCATCCGCTGCTGTCACTCATGGTGAAATTCCGTCCCGGCGATCGCGTCCGGCTCTCGATCCTCCGCGATGGCGCCACGCAGACCGTCGAGGTGACGCTGGGTCGACAGTCCTGAACACCCGCGACGCCTATCTCTATCTGGCTTCGGCCGGGGTCGCGAGCTTCGGGCTCGGTGTCACGGTGTTCTATCTCAACTTCGTCTACCGCGGGTTGGGTTACGACGGGCTGGCCCTCGGCGCGCTCGTGGGCGCGCAGGCGCTGGGTGTCGTGCTCGGCGCGGTGCCCGCCGCGACGGTCGCGCGCGGGCGTTCGCGGCGCACCGTGATCCTCACCGGCGGCGTCATCTTCGCCGCGGGACTCACCGGCATCGTGCTGCTCGACGCGTTCCCACTCCTGTTCGCCTCGACGACGCTGCTGGGTATCGGTGGCATTCTCGCGTCGTCGTCGGGCGCGGCGCTGCTCGCCGACGCGACGTCGGCTTCGGCGCGATCGACCCGATTCGGCCAGAACATCGCGCTCGGCACGATGGCGGGCTTCTTGGCGAGCGCGCTCGCGGGACTGCTCGCCGAGCCGGTGGCGCTCCTGCTCCGGACGACGACCGGCGACGTCACGGTGTTGCGCGTGCTGGTCGGTGGCGGCGGAATCATCGCCGCCGCCTCCGCGATACCGATCTTCTTCATCCGCTCCGCACCCGTGACCGGTACCACGCTGGAGCCCACGCAGCGGTACGGCCTGCTCGCTCGATTTCTCACGACCGAGTTCGTCTTCGGCCTCGGCGCGGGCAGCTTCATCCCGTTCACGAACCTGTTCTTCGCGGAGCGTTTCGGCGTCCCCTTCGCGACGCTCGGCGTCATGCTCGGCGCCATCGCGGCCGCCGGGAGCCTGGGCGCCCTCGCGCACGGCATCTTCGCGCGGCGCTTCGGCGCCGTCCCGTCGGTCGTCGGCGTGGTGCTCGGGTCGATCCCGTTCGCGCTCCTGGCGGCGTTCACGAACGATCTCGCCCTCGCGCTCGGCGCCCTCGCCCTCCGCGCGTTCCTGATGTACGGCTCGGCTGCGACGTGGAACGCGCTGACGTTCTCGTCGTTCACGCCACGCGAGCGAGCGGGTGTGAATGCGGTGGCCGCGCTCGCGTGGAATGGCGGTGCCGGCATCGGCTCGGTGATCTCCGGGGGCGTGCGCGGCGCCGTGGGTACGAGCGGATACAGCCTGAATCTGCTGACGCTCGTCGTGTTCTACGCGATGGCGGCGCTCCTGATCCTCGCGTTCTTCCGTCGCCACGAACCACGAGGAGACATCGGAATGAGCGACGAGCCGCTTCGCCGCGAGGAGCGAATCCTCCAGCCTTGAGCGCGTCTCCTGGCTCACGCTCGCTTCGCTCGCTGAACAGGCCCTCCCGCTGGGCCAGAGATCAGTCAGGACGTTGGCGCGCTCGAAGTCGCTGCCGCAGACTGACCGAGTGACGATCCCCGCGCGCGATCTCGTAGCTCATGCGCTGCGTGACGCGTTGGCGCGCGCGACGAGCGAGCTGGGCTGGCAAAGTGTGGACCTGCCGATCGACGTCGAGGTACCCACGAACCCGACGCATGGCGACTACGCGACGAGCGTCGCGATGCGGCTCGCGAAGCCTCTGCGCAAGCCGCCCCGCGAGATCGCGCAGGCCATCGCCGATCGCGTCGAGATGCGCGCGCCGATCGCATCCGTCGAGATCGCCGGCGGGGGCTTCGTGAACATTCGCCTCGACGAGGCCTGGCTGCGCGACCAGGTGAAGGCGATCGTCGCCGACGGTGCGTGGTACGGAAGGTCGGACGCGCTGCGCGGTCAGAAGATCCAGGTCGAGTACGTCTCGGCCAACCCGACCGGTCCGATGACGGTCGCGAACGCGCGCGGTGGACCGATCGGCGATGTGCTCGCGAACGTGCTCGCGCTCGCCGGCGCGGCTGTCACGCGCGAGCACTACGAGAACGACGTCGGCACGCAGGTCGAGCAGCTCGCCACCAGCGTCGCGCTCCGGTACCGCGAGCTCGGGGGCGAGTCGGTCACCATCCCCGAGGACGCGTATCCGGCCGAATACGTGATCGACATCGCGCGCGCGATCCGCGGCCGCGACGGCGGAAAGCACGACGGCAAGACGCTCCAGGAGCAGGCGAAGGCGGTCCTGCCCCAGACGCTCGACATCGTGATCGAGTGGCACAAGCGCGCGGCGAAGAAGTTCGGCATCGCATTCGACGTCTGGTACCGCGAATCCGAGCTCATGCGATCGGGCTACTTCGAGAAGACGATCGCCAAGCTGCGCGAGCTGGACGTGCTCGAGGATCGCGACGGTGCTGTCTGGCTACGCTCGCGCGAGCTGGGGGAGGACATCGACAGCGTGGTGATCCGCAGCAGTGGCGAACCGACCTACTTCGGGAAGGACATCGCCTATCACCACGAGGCGCTCGTCGAGCGCGGTTTCGACCGCAAGATCGACGTCTGGGGCGCGAATACCCATGGCCACATGCGCCGCATGCGCACGGCGCTCGGCGCGCTGGGCCTCGCCGATCGCTGGGACGTCGTGCTCTACCAGTTCGTGCGCTTCCTCCACGAAGGCGTGCTCACGAAGATGGGCAAGCGCACGGGTCAGTTCCTCCTGATCGAGGACGTCATCGAGGCGGTCGGCGTGGACGCCGCGCGCTTCTTCTTCCTGCAGTCCGGCGCCGACAGCGCGCTCGACTTCGACTTCGAGCTCGCCGTGCAGCAATCGAACGAGAATCCCGTGTACTACGTCCAGTACGCGCACGCGCGCATCGCGAGCATCTTCCGCACGGCGGTCGAGCGCGGCATCACGCCCGACGGCGCGGATCTATCGGTGCTGAAGAGCCACGGCGAGCGCGAGATGATCCGGCTCTGCCTGCGTCTTCCCGAGCTGCTCGCCGACATCCGCGAGCACCGCGGCGTGCACCTGCTCACCGTGTACGCGCTCGAGCTGGCCGGCGCGTTCCATGGCTTCTATCGCGACCACCGTGTCGTGAGCGAAGACGTGCCGCTGTCGAAGGCGCGCCTGGGCCTGGTGCAGGCGGTGCAGGTCACGCTGCGTCAGACACTCAGCCTGCTGGGGGTCAGCGCCCCCGAATCGATGTAATGCAAGGGGTGAGGGCGAGCGGACCGGACGACGAGGGCGCGCGCAGCGGACGACGAGAGGTGTCCCTCGAGGGAACGTTGAGCCCGCTCTACAGCGAGCGCAAGGTTCGGCGGACGGCTGCGGGCGATAGTGAGCGAGAGGGACACCCCGAGATCGTCGGCTGCCTTACGGCCTCGCGGTAGGACTCGCGCTCGCGGGCGCGCGGCCGCCGCCCAGCTGGGCGCCACCCTGGCCGCCGAAGAGCTGCTGCAGGGCATTACCGCCGACGATGATCGCCGTCGCCGACAGCGTGCCGGATTGATCGGCCGTGCCGACGATCGTCACCTGGTCGTTCTGCTTGAGGTCGGCAAGCTTGATGTCCTGCTCGACCGTCCGCACCAGGCGGGTGTTCGCGCCGACGAGCACGATCTGCGAGCCGACGCTCGGCGACGCGCCCTGTCCGCCGCCCTGACGCGTCTCGATGGTGATGGAGCCGTCGTTCACGGACAGGATGCGGCCGACCACCGCCTGCCCGCCGAGCGGGCCGACCACGCCACCGCCACCGAGCGCGCCCGGAGCACCGCTCCCGGTCACGCGACGCGCGGCTCCGCTCGCCGATGCCGACGCCGATGCTGACGCGGTCGCACCGCCGCGTCCGACGGTCAGCCCGGCGGCGAACCCGCCGCCGGCGAGAACGATCGCGACGACGATGCCGAGGACGATCTGTGTGGTACGCATCCGTCTCTCCTATTCGTACCGCAGAGCTTCGATCGGGTGGAGGCGAGCGGCGCGCATAGCCGGGTAGAGCCCGAAGGCGATGCCGATCCCGACGGACACGCCGACCGCGATCGCGACGGTGCCGATCGTGATCACGAGGAAGATCCCCGACGCCTGCGGAATGCGTTTGATGACCTCGGTGATGCTCCAGCCCAGCGTGATGCCGAGGATGCCGCCCAACCCGGTGAGCGCGATGGCCTCGATGAGGAACTGTTGAGCGATATCGAGCCGGCGCGCCCCGACCGCCTTGCGGATGCCGATCTCACGCGTTCGCTCGTTCACCGTCACGAGCATGATGTTCATGATCCCGATGCCGCCGACGAGCAGCGATATGCCGCCGATGGCGCCGAGCAGCAGCGTGAAGGTGCCGGTGATCTGCGAGAGGGCGGCGAGCGTGTCGTTCTGATTCGTGACAGTGAAGTCGGCGTTCGCCACATCGCTGATCTTGTGTCGCTGCAGAAGGATGCTGCGCACATCCTCGGTCGTGTCGCCCATGGCGTCGCTGGACGCGGCCTTCACGATGATCGCGTTCACCACGTCCCGCCGGCCGGTGAGCACGCGCTGACCCGTGCTGATCGGGACGAGTACCTGATCGTCGCGGCTGAAGCCGAACGTCGATCCCTTCGGCTCGAGCACTCCGACGACCTTGAAGTTCACGATCCGCGCCCGTGCGGTCGGGCCGGTCCCGAAGACCTGCCGCAGCTGCATGGTCTGGCCCACCGCGTCGGACTCGCCGAAGAGGTTCTGGGCGGTCGTGGCGCCGATCACCGCGACCTGCGCGTTGATACGCACGTCGGATTCGGTGAAGAACTCGCCTGACTGGAGCGCCCAGTCGCGCACCTCGGGATAGCCCTCGCTCACGCCGTTCACGTTGGAGTTCCAGTTCGTCTGACCCGCGACGATCTGCCAGCGACCGGCGCCCTGCTCCGAGTGGATCGCCTTGATCGACGGGCCCAGCTGCTCCTGGATCGAGCGCATATCGTCGAGCGTGAGGTTCTGCGCCTGCGCCCCAGCGCCGCGCAGACCCTGATCCGTCAGGCTGCCCGGCGTCACGGTGATCAGGTTCGATCCGAGCGAAAGGACCGTCGATTGGACCTGCTGCGAGGCGCCGTTTCCCACCGCGACCATCGCGATCACCGAGGCAACGCCGATGATGACGCCGAGCATCGTGAGCGCCGAGCGCAGCTTGTTCGTGACGAGCGACTGGAGCGCGGAACGGAACGAGTCGTAGAGCTTCATTCCGCCGCACCGATCCCGGTCAGGAGCTCCTCCTCCGCGCGGCGGGGCCCCAAGACGCGCTCGTCGGCGGAGATCAGGCCGTCGCGCATGCGCACGATGCGCTTGCAGTGCGCGGCGACGTCGGGCTCATGCGTGACCATGACCACCGTCTTTCCGGTGTCGTTGAGCCGCTGGAAGATCGACAGGATCTCGGCGCTTGATCTGGAGTCGAGGTTACCGGTGGGCTCGTCGGCGAGGATGAGCGATGGATCGTTCAGAAGGGCGCGCGCGATCGCGACGCGCTGCTGCTGGCCGCCGGAAAGCTCGCTGGGGCGATGGTGCACGCGGTCGCCGAGACCGACCTGCTCGAGCGCGCCGATCGCGCGGCTGCGGCGATCGTGCCGATCCCCGCCGTACACGAGCGGAAGCTCGACATTCTCCACGGCGTTGAGCCGCGGAAGCAGGTTGAACGTCTGGAACACGAAGCCAAGGTGCTTGTTGCGGAGGCCGGCGAGCTTGTCATCGGACAGCACGCGCACGTTCTCGCCCGCCAGCTCGTACGTGCCCTCGTCGGCGACGTCGAGACAGCCGAGGATGTTCATCATCGTGGACTTGCCCGAGCCGGACGGTCCCATGATCGCGAGGAACTCGCCGGGGAAGATGTCGAGGTCCACGCCGCGGAGGGCGCGCACCTCGATCTCCTTGCCGATGCGATACGTCTTCGTCACGCGGCGAAGATGGACGACGGGCTTGAGCTTCAACGGAACTGCACCTGGCCGGGCTGGCCCGGTCCACCGACGCGCGGCTGCGCCGACGTCCCACCGCGTGGCTGCGGCAGGACGACGAGATCGCCTTCCTTCAGTCCGGCGGTGACTTCGGTGACGGTGTCGGTGGCGAGCCCGAACGTCGCGTCGGTGTCGACCGGCTGGCCGTCGACGAGCAGCTGCACGTAGCGCCGGCCGGCCTGGCTGCGGATCGCGAGGTTCGGCACGGTGAGGACGTTGGTCTTGCTCGCGAGGATCACCTGCGCGGTGCTGCTCATACCGGGGCGCACGCCGGATGTGGGCACGTCGATCGTGACGTCGACGCCATAGACCGGCACGCCCTGCTGGATGGTCGCGACGGGATCGACGCTGGTGACCTTCCCGGTCATACGCGTTCCGGTGCCGAGCGCGTCGACGGTGACATTGGCGACCTGGCCGAGCTTGATCTTCGCGACGTCCGCCTCGCCGACCGTGCCGTGGAGCGCGATGGCGCCGGTCGCGGCCATCACGATGAAGCCGGCCGTGCTCGAGCTGCCGACGATCTCGCCGACTTGTCCATTTATCGCGGATACCGCGCCGGCGGTGGGCGCGGTGAGGGTCGCGTTCGCCAGGTTGTTCAGCGCGCTGTCGAGCTGCAGCTGCGCGGAGGTGACGGAGGCGGATGCCGAGACGACGTCCGCGGGCTTTGGCGTGGCCGAGACCTTCGCCAGCGAGTTGACGGCGTTCACGTAGGAGCCCGTGATCGTGTCGGTCACGGTCGAAAGCGAGCGGTCGCCCTGCGAAAGCTTGGTCTTCGCCGAGGAGGCGTTGAGCTGCGCACCGCTCGCCATCGCGAGCGCCGTCGCGAGATCCGCGCGAGCCGCATCGAGATTCGTGTCGTACTTGCTGCCGCCGTTGTTGAGCGCGCTCTGCGCGGTGCTGATCGACTGCACCGCACCGGACGCCTGCCCGTTGATCGAATCGATCATCGCCGTGAGGCGCGACGCGGCGGATGCGTATGACGCCTGCGCGGTCTGGTACTGGCCGGAGGCCGCGTTCGTATCGCTGCCTGATGCGACCGCGCTATCGAAAGAGGCGATCGCCGCGGTCACGCTCAGCGTCGCGTTGGTGTAGTCGTTGATCGCCTGCCACAGCTGATCGACGCCGTTCGCCTGGGCGTTTTGGATCTGCAGCTGCGCCTGGCTCACGGCGTTGTACGCGGTCCGCGCGTCCGTCGTCGACGTATTTGGCGTCGGGATCGGCGTGGCGGGCGCGCCCGTCGGCCGCGGCGTGGGTGTCGGCGTCGAGGGCGCCGGGGTCGGCACGGCGACGGTCTGCAGGTCGTTCAGCGCGCGCTGCAGCATCGTCTGCAGTGGGTCGAGAACCCCGATCACCGACGCGGCGTCGCTGCGCGCACCGCTCGAGCTCGACTGCCACACGGACTTCTGGCTCGTGTACGCCGACTGGATCCGGAGGAGGCTTTGCTGCGCGCTCGCGACATCCTGCGTGTCAGCGCCGCCCACGACCTGCTGGTAACGCGCCTGCGCCGTCTGCACGTTCACCTGCGCGCTCGTGACCGACGTAGCGAGATCGGTGGTTTCGAGCTTCGCGAGCGGCTGTCCCGCCGCGACCTGTTGACCGACCGTGACGTAGACCTCCGCGAGACGTCCACCGTTCTTGAAGTTGAGCCGCACCTGTCCGGCGGAGTTGATCGATCCGGATACCGCGACCGTCTGGGTGACGCTGCCGCGCGTCACCGGCGACGTGCGGTACTCGACCTTCGCCGGCGCGGCCGTCGCACCGGACACGATGACGGCCCCGGCACCTATCGCGCCCACCAGAACGACGACGAGGGCGCGACCGGGCCAGGTCGCGAGCAATCCTTCGACGACGGTCATGCGGCGCTCCCTTCCGTGATGAGACGCGCGGTGACCACCGCGCCGAGGGCGTATGCGACCACCACGGCGAGGGCGAGCGCGCCCAGCAGCGGGATCTGAAGGATCAGATACAGGACCGTGGCGCCGATGACCGCAACGAGCGGCGTCGGCACCTGCGCCGCGAAGCGGATGAGCCAGCGGAGCCGGAGGATCGCGTCTCCCAGTCGCCATGCCGCCGCCGCGAATCCGACGGCGAGGACGAGCAGCGCGAACACCGAGATGACCGCGAATGCGGTGAAGCCGACCTGCAGCGCCGCGGGGATCCCGAACGGGATGCGCGGGACCGCGCCGGCGACGAAGCCGAGGTAGACGACGGCGGCCAGGATCAGGGCGGAGAGCCCGAGGCCGAAGACCGCGATCCCGGTGCCCACCACGCGCGCTTGCGCGCGCCAGCCGCCCAGCGAGGCGCGATACGCGGCGACGACCTGGTCGTTCGCGAAGACCAGCGTCGAAGCGGTGACGAGGAGCACGAGCAGGAAGCCCGCGGCATCGCGCGCCGTATCAGAGACGCCACGTTGCAGCGGGACGATCATCGTGAACGGCTGGGGCACGCGCGCCTGCGCTTCTGTGATCGTGAACGCGGGCGGCATCGAGCTTCGCGCGTCGAAGAACACGCGTGGGCGCGCGGGCGGCTCGCTAGGCGCGGTCGCGGCGGCGCCGACGAAGAGGATCGCGCTGAGTCCGATCGCCACGACGAGCGTGCCGAGGACGAGGACCGTGTCGCGCTGCGTCATCTGATCGGCCTCGGCCGGCTCCGTCCTGGCATCGTGGCCACGAAGGCGTGCGCCGCGAACACCGAGCTGATCCCGATGAGCGCGACCGCGAGCACGGTCAGCCCGTCGACGAAGAAGACGGCGTCCGACGTGTCGGTGGTCGCGGCGATGATCACGTTCGCGATCGCCGCGACGAAGTCCTGGCCGCTGACGATCAGCTGTCGCGCGAGGAACGCGAGGCTCGGGAGGGCGAGCAGCGCCGCGACCAGCCATTCCCACCCGACGCGCCGCTGCGGGGCAACGCGCCGCATGACCGCATCGCGGAAGCCGAGGGGCAGCGACTGCGGCGGTACTGAGGCGAGGACCGTATGGACGGCGATCTCCTCGGGAGTGAGGTCGGCGACGCGAGGCTGCTCGTTCACGACAGCTTCTCCTTCGATCGGGCCGCAAGACGCGCTCTGAGCGCGGCACGCGCGCGGTGCAGGTGGGTCTTCACCGTCCCGAGCGGTATGCCGAGGACGTCGGCCACCTCTTGGTAGGACAGCTGCTGCATATGACGCAGTGTGAGTGCCGCACGGTACGGGGCGGGCAGCTCGGCCATGGCCGCGAGCACCTCTGACACCGTTTCGCGCCGCAGCGCCGTGGATTCCGGACCCGAGGACTCCGGCTCCGCTGGGTCCGGAAGCTCGTCCACCGGGCTTTCGTGCGCGTGCCAGCGCTGCACGTGGTTGAGGCTGGCGTTCGTGGCGATGCGGTAGATCCAGGGACCGAAAGGCAGCGTCGGCTCGTACTGATGGAGAGCGCGATAGGCGCGCACGAACGCCTCCTGCGCGCAGTCAGCCGCCGCGTCGGCGTCGTTCGTGATCCGCAGCGCGATGTTGTACACCCGGCCTCCATAGCGTTCGACGAGGGTCGAGAAAGCGTCGGCGTCGCCGGCGAGGCACCGCTGGACGACCTCTTGATCGGTGCGCGTCAGCCGGCGGCCTCCCGTTGGCCCGAGGCCCCCTCCGGCGATGAATACGCAGGGGCTCTGGGGGATGTTTCGCGTATTGTGGTCTCCCCGATGGATCTCACATGGCTCGGCCACGCGTGCTTCCGCATGCGCGGGCGAGAGGGAATCGTCCTCACGGACCCACCCGACCCCAAGTCCGGACACGCCATCGCGAAAACCGAGGCGGCGATCGTCACGATCTCGCACGAGCATCCCGGACATTCGAGCCTCCGCTCGGTGGGCGGCGAGCCCGTCGTGCTCCGCGGACCCGGCGAATATGAGGTACGCGAGGTGCTCATCACCGGCGTGGCAACCTTCCATGACGAGGACAAGGGCGCCGAGCGCGGTAAGAACACCGTGTTCGCGATCAGGCTCGACGACCTGCTCGTCTGCCATCTCGGCGACCTCGGTCACGTCCTGCCGGCGGCGGACCTCGAGCGTCTGGGCAACGTCGACATCGCGCTCGTCCCGATCTCCGGCGCCGACACCAACCTTTCCGCAGCCAGGGCGGCGGAGATCATCCACCAGCTGGAGCCCAAGGTCGACCCGGATGCGACGAAGAAGGACAGCCCCTTCGAGCGGCTCCTGCACGAGCTCGGCGTGAAGGAGCTCACTCCCGTGCCCAAGCTCTCGGTGTCCCGTAGCTCTTTGCCGGAAAACGTGCAGGTCGTCGCCCTCGACTCCCGGGCGCGCTAGTCTCCCCGCCGACAAGGCGATGGAGGAGACCATGGAAGGCACCACGGCGACCACGCGCGCGTTCCAATCCGGTCTGATCATCTTCACGCTCACCGCCCTGATCGGTCTGCTCAACGCGACCAAGCTCATTGGCGAGATGGATCACGACACCCTGCTGACGCACCTGCACTCCGGCACGCTCGGTTGGATCACGATGGCCGTGATCGGCATCGCGATCTGGATCTTCGGCGGCCGCGGCGCGAATCTGCCGGCGGCCGTGCTCCTCAGCGCCCTGACGACCGCCGCGTACGTCATGGCGTTCTGGTCGGGTAACTTCGTCCTCCGCGCGGTCTTCGGTGTCGCGGAGCTAATGGTCGTCGTCGGGTGGTGGTTGTGGGTCTTCGCCAACGTACAACGCGAGGGGTACGGCAATCTGAGCATCCCAAAGCTGTCGCTTGCGCTCGGACTGACGACCCTCGTCGTCGGGTCGATCCTTGGCGTCATCGTGCAGATCCTCGCCGCGACCAACAACCTGACTCCCGAGAACGGCGTCCTCGTCGGCGCGCATGCCTCGGCGCAGGTCGGCGGCTATCTGGTGCTCGTCGCCGCCGGCGTCGCCGAGTTCCTGCTCGATCCCAACGCCGGCCGCACGCGCGCCGGAGAGGCGCAGTCGTGGCTGCTCTTCTTCGCCGGCATCACGCTCGCGGTCGGGTTTCTCGCGAACGTGCAGCCGTTCCTCATCCTTTCGAACCTGTTCCAGCTCGCCGGCATCGTGCTCGTGGTCGCACGACTCGGCCGCCGGGTCGTCAGCGCACCGTGGACCACGGCGAGCGGCGAACGTCACGCCGCGATCGCGATCCCGTTCCTGGTCCTTGGTCTCGTGCTGATCATCGTGCTCGTGCAGATGACCATCGCCGCCCAAGGTGACTTCTCGAAGGTCCCGCCCGGGCTGATCATCGCTCTGGACCACTCGATGTTCATCGGGCTCATGACCAACATGCTGTTCGGCGCGATCCTCGTCTACTCGGCCGACCGCCCGCGTGTCTGGCCGTGGGCTGACCACGTGATCTTCGCGGGCCTCAATGTCGGCGCCGCCGGGTTCATCGCCGTGCTTCTATTCGTCGGCTCCAGCGCCGGCTCGGCCGCATTCGCCCATCCGGTCGCATTCACCGCGCCGATCATGGGTCTGTCGGTGCTGCTCGGAATCGCGACCCTCTTCATGCGCTTGCAGGGCGCGCCTGCCGGGGCGACAGCGACCGCACGCGCCTAGGGACCTTTCCTTCGTGACCGTTACCGGACGGCCCGCTTCGGCGGGTCGTCCGGTATACTTTCAGTACGTCGCGCATGCGCGCGACGACTTTTTCTGTCCGGAAGGTCACATCCAGATGTACGCGATCGTCCGCTCGGGCGGCAAGCAGTACCGCGTCGAAGAGGGCTCCCTGCTGAGCGTCGAGCGCCTGGCCGGCAAGGCCGGCGAGACGATCACGCTGGGCGAGGTCCTCGTCGTCGCGGACGGCGACAACGTGAAGGCGGGCACACCGGCGCTGTCAGGCGCGAAGGTCACGGCGGAGATCGTCGCCCACGGCAAGGGCCCGAAGATCGACATCCTCCGTTACAAGAACAAGACGCGCCAGCGCAAGACGCGCGGACATCGGCAGAGCGAGACGACGATCCGGATCACGAAGATCGAGGCATAAGAGATGGCACACAAAAAAGGCGCAGGTTCCACCCGCAACGGCCGCGATTCGGCGGGCCAGCGTCTCGGCGTGAAGGAATATGCCGGGTCGCAGGTCCAGGCCGGTACGGTCCTCGTTCGCCAGCGCGGCACCAAGGTGCTGCCGGGCCAGAACGTCGGTGTCGGCAAGGACCACACGCTCTTCGCGCTCGTCGCGGGCGAAGTGCGCTATTCCCCAGCACGTGACGACCGCCGCCGGGTCAACGTGGTCCCGGCCGTATAGAGAGAAGGAACCCATGAAAGAGAAGATCCACCCCAAATACGCGCAGGCGAAGGTCACCTGCGCCTGCGGCAACACCTTCGTGACCGGATCGACCAAGCCCGATCTGCACGTCGAGGTATGCGCGAAGTGCCACCCGTTCTTCACGGGCAAGCAGCACATCCTCGACATCCAGGGTCGCGTGGACCGCTTCAACAAACGTTTCGGGACGAAGAAGGCGGAGCAGCCGGCCGCGCCTGCGGAGGCCGCTCCGAGCCGGTAGCTGGCGCCGATCGGGACCTCGGCCCATGGCGGGCTCGAGGTCATCGTCGGCTCCATGTTCAGTGGAAAGAGCGAGGAGCTTATCCGTCGCGTGAAGCGCGCGACCATCGCGCGCCGCGCGGTGCAGGTGTTCAAGCCCGCCATCGACGATCGCTTCGGCGTCGAGGTCGTGCGCTCTCATGACGGTGACTCGTTCGTCGCGCGTCCGGTGCGAGCGAGCGATGAGGTGCTGCCACTCGTCGCACCCGAGACGACCGTCGTCGGCATCGACGAGGTGCAGTTCTTCGATCCTGGGATCGTCGGCGTCGTGCGCTCGCTCGTCGCGGGCGGTCGGCGCGTGATCTGCGCGGGACTCGATCTCGACTTCCGCGGCGAGCCGTTCGGACCGGTGCCGGTACTGCTCGCCCTGGCGGAGAAGGTCGACAAGCTCGAGGCGATCTGCGTCGTGTGCGGCGAGCCCGCGACGCGCACGCAGCGCATCGTCGACGGAGTGCCTGCCTTCTACGACGAGCCGATCATCGTCATCGGAGCGAAAGAAGCGTACGAGGCGCGCTGCCGCGGGTGCCACGAGGTCCCAAGACGCGCGGAGGCGAGAGATTGAACCGGAGCGCGCAGCCCGCGACGTACGGCGGTCAGGCGGTCATCGAAGGCGTGATGATCCGCGGCCGGCGCACGATCGCGCTCGCGTGCCGGCGTCCGACCGGCGAGATCTACCGCTATCGCGAGCCGCTGCGCTCATTGCTGCTCCGCTCGCGCGTGGCGCGAGCGCCGTTCGTTCGGGGCCTCGTCGTCCTGTGGGAATCCGTCTCGTACGGGACGCGGATGCTCATGCGCTCAGCGGACGTGCAGCTCCACGAAGGCGAGAGCGTGACCAGCGGCGGGAACGGACTGGTCATGGCCGTCGCGGTCGTGTTCGCCCTCGGCGTGTTCCTCGGCATTCCGTACGTCGCGACGCAGGCGCTTCGCGGCGCCGTCGAATCATCGATCGCCCTCAACGTCGCCGAAGGCCTGTTGCGCCTCGTCCTGTTCCTCGGGTACCTCGGCGCGATCTCGCTGATGCCGGACATCCGCCGCGTGTTCGCGTACCACGGCGCCGAGCACATGACCATCCACGCGTTCGAGCACGGCGATCCCCTGACGCCGGAGCGCATCGAGCCATACCCGACGGCGCATCCGCGCTGCGGCACGGCGTTCCTGCTCTTCGTCGTGGTGGTCGCGATCGTCCTCTTCGCGTTCGTGCCGCGGACAAATCTCGTGGTGGACCTGATCGTTCGACTCGCCCTGGTCGTACCGGTCGCGTCGATCTCGTATGAGGTGCTGAAGTTCGGCGCGGCCCACGAAACGAATCCGCTCATGCGCCTCTTCGTCGTGCCGGGACTGCTTCTCCAGCGCATCACGACGCGCCGGCCTGACCGCGGGATGATCGAGGTCGCCGCCGCGTCGCTCGAGGAGGCGCTCGCCGGCGATCGCGAGAGCGAGGCTGCCGCGTGAGCGAGCCCCTCACGCCCGGTCTCCGGCGCCGTCTGGCGAAGGTCGAGGAGCGCTACGACGAGCTCGGCCGGCTCATGGCCGATCCGGCGACGACCGCGAGCCACGAGCGGATACGCGAAGTCGGCCGCGAGCTGGCCGCCCTGCAGCCCGTCGTGGACGCGGTACGCGCGCTGCGCGCCGCCGAGCGACAGGTCGAGGAAGCGCGCGCGCTCGTCGAGTCCGATGACGCCGATCTGCGGGACATCGCGCGGGAGGATCTGGCGAACGCGTCGCAGCGCATGGAGGAGCTGCTCCGGCAGCTGCGTGTGCTGCTCATCCCCCGCGATCCGCTCGACGAGAAGAACGTCATCGTCGAGATCCGTGCCGGTGAGGGCGGGGAGGAGGCTGCGCTGTTCGCCCTCGATCTCTTCCGCATGTATTCCCGCTACGCGGAGCGGCATCGCTGGAAGCTGGAGATCATGTCGCAGAGCGAGTCGGAGAAGGGCGGCTTCAAGGAGGTCATCTTCCGCATCGCCGGCAAGGGCGCGTACAGCAAGCTGAAGTTCGAGTCCGGCGTGCACCGCGTGCAGCGCATCCCTTCCACCGAGGCGCAGGGCCGCATCCACACCTCGACCGCGACGGTGGCGGTGTTGCCCGAGGCCGAGGAGGTCGACGTGCAGATCGACGAGAGCGATCTCAAGATCGACGTGTACCGCGCCGGCGGCAAGGGCGGGCAGGGCGTGAACACGACGGACTCGGCCGTGCGCATCACGCATCTACCGACGGGCATCGTCGTCACCTGCCAGGACGAGCGCTCGCAACTGAAGAACAAGGCGAAGGCGATGGCCGTGCTGCGCGCCCGCCTCCTCGCCCTCGCGGAAGAGCGGCGTGACAAGGAGCAGGGTGCCGCTCGGCGGGCGCAGATCGGCAAGGGCGAGCGGTCCGAGAAGATGCGGACCTACAACTTCCCGCAGGACCGGCTCACCGACAAGCGGCTCGGCTACAACCTCTCGAATCTCCCGCGGCGGATGGATGGCGAGATCGACGAGCTCATCGACGCGCTCGCCGCGCAGGACGAGGCCGACCGCCTCGCGAGCCTCGAGGAGGAGACGTAGACCTAGCGATCCGCGGTGGGACGCTCCTGACGCCGGACGGCGCGCGACACGCCGACGTCGGCATCGAGGGCGAGCGCATCAGCGCGATCGGCGATGTCCCTCATGCCGGGCGCGAGATCGATGCCACGGGAAAGCTCGTGCTCCCCGGCTGCGTCGACCTGCACACGCACCTCGCGAGCACGCCGACCTGGACGCCGCTCGACGACTTCGATCACGGCACGAGCGCGGCGCTCGCCGGAGGCGTGACCACCGTGGTCTCGATGGTCTACCAGGAGGGCACGCTGCGTGCGGGCGTCGAGCGCGGCCTGCGCGAGGCCGCGCGCTCGCGCGCGGACTTCGCGTTCCACGTCGTCGTGACCGATCCGAGCGACGCGGCGATCGCCGAGGTGCCGCAGCTCGGCCGTGACGGCCACGGGCTCAAGGTGTTCATGGTCGCGCCGCATTTCAACGAACGGATCGACGAGTACCTGCGCCTGTACCGCGCGGCTGCCGACGCCGGCGTGCTCGTCGCCGTGCATGCGGAGGACCACACGATCATCGCGCGGCGGACCGCGGAGCTGCATGCGGCCGGCCGCGACGCCGTTGAGCATTTCCCCGAGAGCCGCCCACCGGAGGCGGAGATCGTGGCGGTGCGCGCGGCGGTGGCGCACGCGGAGATCACCGGCGCGGCGCTGTATCTCGTGCACCTGTCGTCGCGCGGCGCGCTGGAGGGCCTCGCCGAAGGGAAGTCGCGTGGCGCGCGCGTCTTCGGCGAGACGCGGCCGCTCTATCTATATCTCACGCGCGAACGCTTCACGCGACCTGATGCCGCGCTCTGGGTCGGTCAACCGCCGCTCCGCGACAAGGCGGACGTCGACGCGGTGTGGGCGGCGCTCGCGGGTGGCGCGCTCGACACGGTGGGCACGGATCACATCCCGCACACGCGCGCGGCAAAGCTCGCACCGGGGCTACCGTTCGATCGCATACCGCCCGGCGTCGCGAACCTCGAGTCGATGCTGCCGATGCTCTACTCGGAGGGCGTGCGCCGCGGCCGCATCTCCCTCGAACGCATGGTCGAGGTGCTCGCGACCGCGCCCGCGCGCATCGCCGGTCTGGCCCCGCGCAAGGGCGCCGTCACCGTCGGCGCCGACGCGGATCTGGTGATCTTCGATCCCGCCCGGAGGCGAACGATCCACGCGAGCGAGATGCACTCGGCCTGCGACTACGACCCGTATGAAGGCTGCGACGTCACCGGTTGGCCCGCGATCACGCTGCTTCGCGGGGAGGTCGCTTTCGCGGACGGCGAGGTGCGTGCCCGGCCGGGAACCGGGCGATTCACGGCACGCAGCACAGCCAGCGCGTAGGGAACCAAAGCGCGCGGCGGATGTAGTGGGAGCGAGAAACGTCCCTCGCGGAGGTGCTTCCATGCCTCGGCTCCTCGTCCGCATGTTCGGTGTCGCCTGTCTCCTCGCCATCGCGCTCATCGGCTCGAACACAGCCGTCGCGGGCGGCGGCTGCCACGTGAGCAGCGACACCAGCGATGCCGCGGGCACCGCGGTGAGTCTCAAGAATTGCGGCTTCGCGCCGGTGACGCTGCGGGCGCCCGTCGGCGCGGCGATCACCTGGACCAACAACGACTACGTTCCGCACGGCATCCACGGTCTCGGCTGGGGTCTCACAGCAATGAATGACGTGGTCTTGCCCGGCGGCACCTATTCACACAAGTTCGAGGCGCCCGGCATCTATCCCTACATGTGCTACGTCCACCCCGGCATGTCCGGCGTCGTCATCGTCGGCGACGTCGCCACCGCGCCCGCGGGAGGCGCGCCGCCGGCCATGATCGCCGCGGCGACGGAGTCCGCGCCATCGCCGGCGCTGCCCGCCGCACTGGGCATCGGCGGATTCATCGCGGGTTTCGCGTTCGCCTCGCTGCGTCGATCGCGAACGCCGCGCGCCATCTTGGAAGCTCGCTCCGTCCAGCCGACCTAGACTCCCGCGCGTGACCCTGACGCTGACCGCGCCGGTGTCGGCCGAAGTCCTCGAAGCGCGCGGCCGCGAGAGATTGGCACGCGCCGCCGCGCTCCTGCGCCAGCTCGAGAGCGCTGGCGCGCCGTTCACGGTCGCGTCGGTCATCACGCCGATGAACGACATGCAGATCGAGATGAGCAATACCGCATCGGAGTGCGGGATCTACGTCGCGATGCATCTGGACAAGGACGTCCGCGACACCGCGGAGAAGCTGCAACGCGAGGCGAGCGAGCTCGGGCAGAGGCAGCTGCAGAGCCGCCCGCTCTACGACGCGCTCGGCGCGCTCGAGAACGAGGCGCTCGGTCCGCTCGAGCGCCGCTTGGTCCCGCTCGTCCGCACGGACATGCGCCGCGCCGGCGTCGAGCTCGCGCCCGCGGATCGCGAACGCGCCCGCGCGCTGCGCGCGACCTTGACGAAGCTCGCGCAGGATCACGCGCGCAACATCCGCGACGACACGCGGCACGTCGCGCTCGAAGGGCCCGCAGAGCTCGACGGCCTTCCGGCGGACTACGTCGCCGCCCATCAGCCCGGTGCCGACGGCGTCATCCGCATCAGCACGAATCCGCCCGACCATCAGCCGTTCATGACCTACGCGAACAGCGAACGCGCCCGCAAGGCGCTGCAGACGGCATATCTCGACCGCGCGCCCGGGAACGTCCAGGTGCTCGCGGAGCTGACGAAGACGCGACACGAGCTCGCGCGTCTCCTCGGCTATCCGAGCTGGGCGCATTACAACGTCGAGGAGCGGATGGTCGAGACGCCGGAGCGGCTCGCGTCGTTCTTCGACGAGCTCGACGACGCCTCGCGCGACGCGGCCGATGCCGACTTCGCGGTTTTGCTCGAGGAGAAGCGCATCGATCATCCCGGCGCGAGCACGGTCGGCGAGTGGGAATCAGCGTACTACGGGAACCGCGCGAGGACGAGGCGCTTTGATTACGACGCGCAGCAGGTCCGGCCGTATCTCGAATACCGGCGCGTCCGGCAAGCGATCCTCGATCTGAACGCCGAGCTCTTCAACATGACGTTCACGCCCGTCGTGCACGAGGAGCGGTGGCACCCGTCGGTCGAGAGCTTCGACGTCACGATCGACGGACGCGCGGCCGGTCGCGTGTCGCTCGACATGCACCCGCGCGAGGGGAAGAACAAATGGTTCTTCAATGCCCCGCTGCGTCCGGGCGTCGGCGGCAAGCAGAAGACCCACGGTGTGCTCAACTGCAACTTCCCCGATCCGGTGGGAGTCGCCGGGCCCGCGCTCATGGAGCACGCGCACGTCGTGACGTACTTCCACGAGTTCGGCCATCTCGTGCACGGACTCGCGCGGGGCGACGTGCCGTACATCCGGCTCGGGCGCACCGAGGGCGACTTCATGGAGGCGCCGTCCACCTTCCTCGAGGAATGGATCTTCGATCACGCGGTGCTGACGCGCTTCGCCAAGCACGTCGACACGGGTGCGGCGATCCCGGAGGAGCTCGTCGGGCGTCTGCGGAAGGCGCGCGCGTTCGGCCGCGGCATCGTCGTGCGCGCGATGCTCCTTCGCTCGCGCGTGTCGCTCGCCCTGCACGATGGCACGCGTCCCGGAGCGGACCCGCGAGCCGTCGACGCCGAGCTCGCCGCCAAGTACGGGGTCTTCGAGCCGATCGCGGGCACGTCGTGGCCGGCGAGCTGGGAGCACATGAACGGCGACGGCTACTCAGCGGCGTACTACACGTACCTCTGGTCGCGCACGATCGCCGAGGATCTGCACACCGCATTCGCCGGCGATCTCATGAACACGGCGGTCTCGCGGCGCTACCGCGACGCGATCCTCGCGCCGGGCGGCACGAAGCCCGCGGCCGAGCTCGTCCGTGACTTCCTCGGGCGTCCGTACGACCTTCGGGCGTTCAAGGAGTGGCTCACCGCTCGCCGCTAACTCCTACGGCCGGCCTACGAGTTGGGTAAGGTGTAACCGTGGACCGGCTGGGCTACGACGACGACACGGCGTTCTCGCTCGCCGACGATGCCGCCACGATCGCGCGCATCGTGCGGACGGTACCGGCGGATTGCTTGCGATCGACGCGGTTCGGCGAGTGGACCGCCGTCGAGGTGATCGGCCATCTCGCCGACACCGCCGAGATCTTCGCCGAGCGCGTGCGTCGCTGCGTCGAAGAGCAGCGTCCCGCGATACCGGCGTTCGATCAGGACGCCCTCCACGTCCAGCGCGGGAACGCGACGCGCGATCCGATGGAGCTCTGGCAACGCCTCGCCGCCGCGCACGCGACGATCGTCCAGCTCCTGACGGTGCCGGAGCGCCGCGGGCGTCCCGGCATCCACAGCGAGCAGGGCGAGCTGGACGCCGGACACTTCGGCGCGTACCAGGCGCGGCACGCGCACGATCACGTGGCCGACATCGCGAAGGCGTTCCCACCGCAGGCATGACCTCCCTGCGCGAGCAGGCGCTCGCGCCACTCTCGCGCGCCGATGCCGAGCGACTTCTTCCAGAGCTCGCCGGCGGACGCCAGACGCTCGAGCGCCGCGTGCTGCGCGCGCGCTGTCTGAAGTACCTCGAGTCGTTCGACCTCGCGTGGGCCGAGCTCAACGCGGTCCTGCCGCTGGTGAAGGATCCCGCGCTGCACGCGCGCGTCGCCGTCGATCTCCTGCATCTCTCTTACTACCTCGTGCGGCGCGAGGAGTCGCACCGGTTGGAGGCGATGGCCGAACAGGCCGCCTCGACCGACCCCCTGCTGCTGGCGGAGCTTCGGCTCGGCTCGTCGATCGTTCGGACCGCGGCGAATGACGTGCGCGCAGCCCTCACGTTCGCGCGCCGAGCGGAGGACGCGCTCGCCGCCGCGCCGCGTGGCCGCTCGCGCGACCTGGTGACCACGCGCGTGCAGCGCCAGCTCGCGCATCTGCTGTCGCACTCGGGCGATTACGTCGGCGCGGCGGCTGCCGCCGATGCGACGGGAAAGAACGCGGCGCGCGTCGGCGACGCCGCCGAGGTCGCGTGGGCCACGTACACCGCCGGCTTCGTCGACTGGTTCGCCGGCCGACTCGACAGCGCGGTCGACGAGTTCACGCGGGCCGAGGCGGCGCTCCGTCAGTACGGATCCGCGGTCTGGCGATACACGCTCCTCTGCCTCGCGCGCGCACGGCTCGAGCGCGGCGAGCTGAGCGAGGGCGAGCGCCTTGCACGCCAGAGCGCGACCGGCGCGGCGGAGGATCACGGACACATCGCGTTGCTGCGCGGCGAGGCCGAGGTCGCCGATCTGATCCTCACGCGCTCGCCGAAGGGATTCCCTGAGGACGAGCACTTCCGCGACTTCGTTCGGGGGATCGTGCGCGGCCAGCGCGGCGATCCGCGACGCGCGATTCAGATGCTCGATACCGCCGCCCGCGAGTTCGAAGCGCGCGGGATGGATCACTGGTCGCTCGGTGCGGCGGTGCACGCGGCGTATTGGCGCGAGTCCGTCGTCCGCGGTGGTGGCACTTCGCGCGCGGCCCATCTGGTGCGCGACATCGGATCGCGTGGGGGAGAAGGGTTCGCGTACTACCTGCCGGAGGTCGCGGCATGGGTCGGACGCGCCGCGGAACGCGACGAGGGGACCCGGCCCCTCGCGCGCACGATCCGCGCGCGCGCGGAGGCAGCGCTGCGACGCGCGAAGACCGACGCGGGGACCGCCGTCGGCGCGTCGGCGCTCGACGAGGCCACGTTCAGCCTGCGGACGATGGGCCTCACCTGGCGCGAGATCGGCATCCTGCGCGAGATGGAGCAACTGTCGCGGGAGGGGAAGCGCCTCGATCGCGCGTCGCTCGCGGCGCGTCTCGGCGTGTCGCCGAACACGCTGCGCGTTCATCTGACGCGTATCCGCGCGAAGCTCGACATCGCCGAAAAACGCGGCGACGAAGTCCTGTTGCAGGCGGCGCTGACGCAGAAGCCGGCCTAGACCGTTCGCGCTCGCGCTGACGGGGGAGCGTCGCTCACTCGTCGACGGGCCCGCTCAGATCTCCGTGCCGACGTTTGGCGCAGCGCGCGGGCTCGCGACTCGTTCGCGACGCTCCCCCTCGCGCGGCGCGAACGCTCTACTCCAGCGTCACGCGTTCGCGCCACTTCGGTATGTGTGTGTCGAATCCCAGCGCGCGGATCTTGGGTTCGAGCGCCGCCTGCGCTTCGGGATCGCCGTGCACGATGAAGACGCGCCGTGGCCTTGGCCGGCCGTTCGCGAACGCGCGCAACCAGTCGAGCAGCTCCGACTCGTCGGCGTGCGCGGAGAAGCCGCTGATCGATCGCACCTGGCAGCGCACGTCACGAGCCTCCCCGTCGATGACGACCTGTGTCGCGCCTTGTTGCAGATGCGCTCCCAGGGTGCCCTCGCCCTGATAGCCGACGAAGAGAAGCACGGCGCTCGGATCGTCGATGAGCTCGCGCAGATGATTCAGCACGCGGCCGCCGGTGAGCATCCCGTTCGACGCGACGATCATGTACGGCCGCGGCGCCTTCGCGATGGCCCTCGAGCGCTCGGGATTGTTCGTCACCTGCGCGCCGGGATAGTCGAGCGGGTCGTCCCGCCGGGCCAGTAGCGCGCGCATCTCCTCGTCGAAATACTCGGCGTGCTGCCGGTAGATCTCGGTGGCCTTCGAGGCCATCGGGGAATCGAGATACAGCGGAAGCCGCGGGATCCGCTTCTCCTCCAGCAGACGATCCAGCTGCCAAATGACTTCCTGGGTCCGGCCGATGGCGAAGGACGGAACGAGCAGCACGCCCTTCGCCTCGGCCACGAGGCGCACGGTCTCCGTCAGGATCCGCAGTGCCTCGGCCTGCGGCTCGTGCTCTCGCCCGCCGTACGTCGATTCGATCAGCACGTAGTCGGCATCGCTGAGGGTGGTTGGGTCGCGGATGATCGGCGTCCCGTATCGGCCGAGATCTCCGGAGAACACGACGAGCCGCTCCGGCGATCCGTCGGCGTCCGTGACACGGAGCCGGATGATCGCCGATCCGAGGATGTGCCCCGCGTCCAGGAACGTGGCGCGAATGCCCGGCGCGACGTCGACCTCCTCGACGTACGCGACCGATCGGAACAGGCCGATGGCCTGCTGCGCATCGCGTTCCGTGTACAGCACGTCGTCGATCTCGCGGACCACGGCCGGAAGCTGCCCCCGCAGGACCACTTCGGGATCGCGTTGCTCCGCGGCCTCTTCCTCGTCGCCGGTCCCGGCTTCGCGCACGGCGTCTTCGAGCGCGCGCGCGTTGGCGTCGTGCTCTGTCGCGGCACGCTCGGGATGCTTCCGCTCGAATCGCTGCGCGCGGCCCGCGAACTCTTCCTGGAGCTTCGCCGAGTCGAGCAACACGAGGCGCGCGAGGTCGCTCGTGCCCGCCGTGCCGAAGATCGGTCCGCGAAAGCCGCCTGCGACCACCAGCGGGACGAGCCCGCAGTGATCGAGATGCGCGTGCGTCAGCAGGATGGCGTCGAGCGCACGCGCGTCATAGGCGAGCGGCACGCGGTTGCGGATGGCCTCGTGCGGATTCCCCTGGAACATCCCGCAGTCGACGAGGACCTTGGCGCGCGACGTGGAGAGGAGGAACTGCGAGCCGGTCACCGTCGTGGCCGCGCCGAGGAACTGCAGGTCCATCCGCTCGCTATTGTGCGTGTCCATGTTCGGACCCGTTCTGCGAGGCGATCGCGTGACGCTTCGGCCCGCCGACGACGGCGATCCGCCGCGTTTCGTTCCGTGGTTCGCGGATATGGAGGTCACGAGATACCTCGGCCACCGGATGGCCGTCGCGCTCTATCAGGAGGAAGAGATCCTCAAGAAGTTCGGCGAGTCGTCCGACCAGATCTTCTGGATGATCGATGCGGACGGCGAAACGATCGGCGCGACCGGCATCCATCGCATCGATTGGATCAGCCGGCACGGGACGACGGGGATCGTGATCGGCGCGAAGCAGGCATGGGGGAAGGGCAACGCGACCGACGCGATGCGGCTGCGCACGCGTTACGCGTTCCGCGAGCTCGATCTGCACAAGCTCATGACCGAGGTGTTCGTCTCGAACGAAGCGAGCCGGCGCGCGCTCGAACGTAACGGCTACCGCAGCGTCGGCGTACGCCGCGAACACTTCTTCAGCGGCGGCCGCTGGCACGACATCTGGCTCGGTGAAGTACTGCGCGACGACTGGGAGCGATCGCAGACTCCCTGACACCGTCCTGCGACCAAGTCAGCCGGCGGCTCTCTGCTAGCCTTCAGACCGGGCGGGTGAAGGTGCGTTGAAGAAGAAGATCGCCATCGGGATCGTCCTCGTATTGCTCGTGGGCATCGGGGGCTATCTGTATTTCCCGCGCGGGTCCAGCGTGACTGCGGACATCGCGGCGACGCTCGCCATCCTCCAGACCGACATCTCCGCACAGCGCAGCGGCAGCGACTTCAGCCCCGCGCTCGACGGCGATCTCCTTGCGAACGGCGACGTCGTGAAGTCGAGCGCCAACGGCCGCGCCGTCCTCACGTTCTTCGACGGCTCCACGCTCTCCGTGGATCCCGGCTCGGTCGTGAAGGTACTGACGCTCAATCGCCTGGCGAACGGCGGGATCCAGCTCGTCGTCGAGCAGACGCTGGGACGCACCTGGGCCTCGGTCGCGAAGCTGAAGACGCCGGACTCGAAGTTCGAGCTAAAGACACCCACCTCGACGGCGTCCGTGCGCGGCACCGCGTTCGAAACGATCGTCCAGCAGCAGGCCGACGGTTCCGTCGCGGTGACGTTCAAGGCCGACGATGGCCAGCTGGTCGTGACCGCGACCGCGGGTGGCCAGACGACCGTCGATGCGAACCAGCAGGTGACGATCAACCAGAACCAGCCCGCGCCGGCCTCGTCGGCGCCGATCCCGCCCGCTCCGCGCCTGGTCATCAGCGCGACCGCGGGCGTCGGCTACGCGCTCACCGCGCCGACCGGCGCGACGTGCGGCTCGGCCGGCAACAAGCAGGAGATCCCGGGCTGCCTCGTGCAGGGCAACAACGTGACCATCCGCGAAGCGCCCGCGGGCCGCTACCTCGTGATGCTGACCGCGGCGTCCGCGCTGCCGAACGCGCAGCTCACGATCGAGGCATTCCGCGGCACCGCCAGCGAGTCGAAGCGCATCTTCACTCGAACGTTCGCGATCGGCGACCTCGTTCGCACCGCCTTCGCGTATACGGCTGGGACGCCGCTCGCGCTGGGAGAGTTCGAGCCGGCCGAGGTGGTGACCAGCCTCTGCGGCGCGCAGGCGACCGGCCGCGTCTTCTCGGCGGGCACGGTCCAGCAGCGCTACGACCTGATGCGCGCGTTCGCGACGACGACCAAGAACGCGCCCGTCGCCATCGTGTACACGGAAGCCGAGCTCACGCAGGCCGCGAACGCGAGTCTCGCGACGGTGAATCTCCCCGCGGCGGTGAGTGACCTCAAGGTGACCGTCGACGGCTCCGGCCTGCACCTGTCGGCGCGCGTACAAGCGGTGATCGACGTGACCGCGACAGGCGACATCATCGCCGGACCGGTGGACGGCAAGCTCGCGCTGCGCGTGCGCAACCTCTCGGCGGGCCCGCTGCCCCCGGCGGTTCTCGATCAGCTGCGCGGCGCCGTCGAGAAGTCGCTCGCGGAGTTCGCCACGTCGCTGCCCTTCACGGTGCGCCAGGTCGCGCTGCGTCCCGGCTGCCTGGGCGTCATGGGTGTGACACCGCAGTAGTCCTCGGGCCTTAGCATCGCCCGCGGTGCGCCAGTACCTCGACATCCTGCGCAAGGCGATGGACAGCGGCGTCGACCGGGACGACCGCACCGGCACCGGCACCAGAGCGATCTTCGGCGAGGTGATGCGCTTCCGCATGAGCGAAGGCTTCCCGGCGATCACGACGAAGCGTCTCGCGTTCCGCGCGGTGCTGGCGGAGCTGCTGTGGTTCATCGCGGGCAGCTCGGACGTGAACGAGCTGCACGCGCTCGGCGTCAAGATCTGGGACGGAAACGCCTACGCGCCGTACTGGGTCGAGCGCGCCCGCTTCGAGGGCGATGCCGGCCGCAACTACGGGCAGCAGTGGCGGGATTGGATCGCGCCGGACGGCAGGCGCGTCGACCAGCTGGCCGATGTCGTGCGCTCGATCCGCGAGCGCCCAGCGAGCCGCCGTCACCTCGTCACCGCATGGAACCCGGGCGAGCTCGATCAGACCTCGCTGCCCGCATGCCATGCCCTGTTCCAGTTCTTCGTCGCGGACGGCCGACTTTCCCTGATGATGTACCAGCGCTCCTGCGATCTCTTTCTTGGGGTGCCCTTCAACATCGCCGAGTACGCGGTGCTGCTCCATCTCATCGCGCAGATCACCGCGATGGAGCCGCACGAGTTCGTGCACGTCCTCGCCGACGCGCACGTCTATCGCGACCACTTCGAAGCCGCGCGCGAGCAGCTCGAGCGCGTGCCGTTCCCCACGCCGACGCTGTGGCTCGATCCGTCGCTGCGCGATCTGGACGCGGTGACCGCGCGCTACCACGAGATCCTGTCGCGTGCCGGCGCCGGCGAGCCGCCCGGCCCGTTGCTCGACGGGATCGCGCGCCTCGTCGGCTACCAGAGTCACTCGACGATCAAAGCGAAGATGGCGGTGTAGCGATCCTCTCGTTCGTCGTCGCCTACGACCGTCGGCGGGCGATCGGCAAGGACAACAAGCTGCCGTGGCGGCTGCCCGACGACACGAGGCGTATGCGCGAGCTGACGATGGGCAAGCCGCTCATCATGGGCCGGCGGACCTGGGAATCGATCGGACGCCCGCTGCCGGGCCGCACGAGCATCGTGCTCACACGCGATCCCGGTTTCCGCTGCGACGGCTGCCTGATCGCGCGCACGCCCGAGGAGGCGATCGCGCTGGCCGGCGACGCGCCCGAGATCATCGTGTTCGGAGGCGCGAAGGTCTTCGAGACGTTCCTGCCCAAGGCCGACAAGATCTACCTCACCGAGATCGACGCCGACATCGGCGGCGACACGCATTTCCCGGCGCTTGATCCGCGCGAGTGGGAGCCGATGAAGCGCGAGGAGCACTACGCGGACGATCGCCATCGCTACGATTTCAACTTCATCGAGCTGGTGCGAAAGCGCA
>WNGA01000613.1_pt1 | contig 66802 bp, 64 predicted proteins | sample 5400061 | NCBI WGS metagenome assembly WNGA01 (sample SAMN13153366, study PRJNA577476) | soil metagenome | isolation source: 100 cm soil or saprolite under grassland replicate 2 | place: USA:California | collected 2016-06-15
GCCTCGCGAAGCGCCCGCGACTCGGCCTCGGGCACGACGAGTTTCACCAACGCCGAGGAGTCGAGGTACAGCAGACCTTCGGCCATGGACTACCGCCGATCCTCACGAAGCTCCCGGAGTGCGTCGCTCCCCTTCGTCGTGACGGGCCCCCTTGGCGAAGCAAGGTCGAGGAGGTCGCCCTGGGGCGGTCTCGCCCGTCCCGAGCTGACGAGTCGCTGAAGGGCTGAGGAGGAATCGGACAGGGGAGCGAGGACTGCAACCGGCATCCCCCGCTCCGTCACCTCCAGGGGTTCCCCGGACGCCACCCGGCGCAGGTACTTCGACAGGTTCTGGCGAAGCTCCCGAACGCCGACCTGGCTCGATGCCATGTGTACACCAAGCGTAGCACTTTTGCCTCAACTTTTGCCCGACTGAGACGATCTGAGACGACCTCGCAGATCCTCAGATGACCTGTGAGCAGCGAAGACGCTCTGACACGACCTGGAATGGCTGATCTCATAACCCAGAGGTCACGGGTTCAAATCCCGTCCCCGCGACTGAGAAAGGGCAGGTCAGATGAGTCATCCGAATCCTGCCATTGTCTCCTCGAGACGACGTGTCCTGCTCCCGGCAATGTTCCTCGTGGCGCAGGAAGACCTGCTGGTGATGCGCGGATCGGAATAAGCACAATCCTCCAGCCTCGAGCCGTTGACGACGGCTGCCGGGCTTGACCCCCCGGAGAGACCGGCAGGTCAGGAAACCGTGCCGGCCACGTAGGTCTCGAGAGCATCCAGGTACCGTGCCCTGGCCGGCTCGTCCAACCAGGCGATGGTGAACGCGTTCCGCGCCAGCTGCGCGATCTCGTCTCGCGTCAATCCCGCCGCCTCCTGCACCGCGGTCAGGTTCTCGTTCATGTAGCCCGGGAAGTACGCGGGGTCGTCCGAGTTGATGGTGGCTCGCATGCCGAGGTTGAGCATGGTCCTGATCTCACGCGCCTTCAGACCGTCGGTCACGAAGCTGTTCGAGATCGGACAGACGGTGAGCCCGAGGCCTCTCGCGTTGATCTCCTTGACTAGACCCTCGTCCTCCAAGGAATTGACGCCGTGGTCGATCCTCTCTACTCCGATGTTGTTGAGGCATTGCCAGATGTGCTCGACCGAGTTCTCTTGGTCCACATCACAGTGCATCGTGAGATGGAAGCCGTGGCTTCTGGCCTGCTCGAAGACTTCCTTGAACTTGATCGGCGGGTTGCCCTTTTCGTCCGAATCCAGCCCGACGCCGATGATCCAGTCCCGGTACGGTAGGGACTGCTCGAGGGTTTCGTTTGCGGAGTCTGCCGTCATGTCCCGCAGGAAGCACATGATGAATTGGGTCCGAAGGCCGAGCGACGATTCCGCATCCTGCTGGGCGCGGCGAAACCCCCCGATGACCGTCTCGAGCGCGATGCCCCGGGACGTGTGAGCCTGCGGATCGAAGAAGACTTCGGCGTACACGACGTTCTGTGAGTGCGCCTTTCGACAGTAGGCCATGGCAAGGTCGTAGAAGTCGTGCTCCGTGACCAGGACGCTCATGCCCTCGTAGTACACATCGAGGAACGACGGCAGGTCGTGGAAATCGTAGGCCGCCCGCATCTCCTCGACGGAGCCGCGCGAAAGGTCAAGGCCGTTCCGAGCGGCCAGCTCGAACTTCAGCTCGGGCTCCAGCGTACCTTCGAGATGGAGATGCAGCTCCGCCTTCGGCATCCCCTCGATGAATGAGGACAGCTCCATCATCGCCGCTTCCTCCTCCTTCAAGCCGACGGCCTCAACAAATCATTCAACTCGCTCGTCGGCCCGGGACTCTATCGGCCGGGAGTCGATGAGGTCGCGTCCGCTGTTTCCTACTGGTTGGGTTGACAGATTGTCCAACCGGTGCTGGAGTTCCGCCTCGACGACGCCCGGGCATCGTCGACTGTGACTCGTCGAGGGACACGTGTGACCAAGGCCGACCCCGACCACCTGCGTCGCCTTCCCAAGGTGGAACTCCACTGCCATTTGGAAGGATCGGCACGGGCGCCCACCATCCGAGACCTCGCAGCGAAGAACCGCGTTGCATTCCCGGTCGACGACCCCGCCAACCTTTTCAAGTTCTCCAGCCTCAACCAGTTCCTGGAGATCTACGATGTGGTTTGTCGCAGCCTCGTGACCGCCGACGACTTCCATCGCATCACGTACGAGGCGCTGGAGGACGCGGTGAACGCGGGGGTTCGGTATCGGGAGATGTTCTTCTCACCCGGCTTCGTCATCAGGCTGGGTGTACCCGCCACGACCGTGTGGACGGGTATCAAGGCGGGCCTGCTCGACGCGCGTCGTGACCTCGATGTCCAGTGCCGCATGATCCTCGACTTCGACAAGCCCAGTGGGCCATCGCACGCGATGGAGATGGCCGAGTTCGCCGGCTCGGAGCCCGACCGGGACCTCCTCGTCGGTATGGGTGCGGACTCCGTCGAGCGAGGGGTCGACCACAGAGCGTTCGCGACAGCCTTCCGGGAGAGCGCCAAGTTCGGGCTGCGTTGCACGATGCATGCGGGCGAGGACGGCCCGGCCGACAACATCGGGATCGCCATCCACGAGTGCGGGTGCGAGCGAATCGACCACGGGTTCAGGCTCCTCGACGACAAGGAACTGACCGACGAGATCATCCAACGCCGGATCCCGATCACCGCCTGCCCCACCTCCAACGTGGTGATCGCCAACGTGGTACCGAATGTGGCTGCCCACCCGTTCGAGCGCCAGCGTGACCTCGGCGTCCTCGTCACGCTGAACTCGGATGACCCTGGCATGATGGGGTTCGATGTCAGCGACGAGTACGTGGCGGTCGCGGAAGCGTTCGGGTATGAGCTGGAGGACATGGAGGCCATCAGCCTCGCCGGGATCGATTCCTGCTGGGCGCCAGAGGACGAGAAGAAGCTGCTTCGAGAGCGGTTCCGGGCGGAGTTCGACGAGCTCCGACTGGAGCGCGGCCTCCCCGCCCGGACGGGTTGACGGTGACTTGACCCCCTGGGGGAGAACGCAAAGAATCCGCGGAAGTCGGAAGGGGGGAGCCGTATGGATCAGCGGGATCGACGGGAGAGAGGGTTGTCCGAGAGGTCGATGTGGGAGACACACATCACTCGGCGCCAACTCCTCCGGACTACGGGTGTGGGGGCGGTCGGGCTGTTCGCCAGCGGCGCGCTCCTGGCCGCCTGCGGCGAGGAGGAACCCGCAGCGACCGGCGCGACCGGAGCCGCACTCGACCACGTCAACGTCGGCTTCGCCTACATCGGACCGGTCACCGACAACGGCTGGACGACCACCCACGATCGGGGCCGGAAGGCCGTGGAGGCCGCACTCGGGGACAAGGTCACCACAACCTTCGTCGAGAACGTTCCCATCTCGGCGGAGGCCGGCCAGACGTTCGAGCAGTTGGCCTCCCAGAACCAACTCGTCATCGCCAATACCGAGTACGCGAACTTCCTCTCCGACGTCGCGGGTCGTCACCCGGACGTCGCCTTCCTCGAAGCCGACGGCCACACGTACACGGACAACCTCTACCCGTACTATGTCGAGCACTCCAGGCCCAACTACCTGCTGGGAGTGGCCGGCGGCGTCCTGTCAGAGACCGGCAAGCTCGGTTACGTCGGAGCCTTCCCCACCGCCACCGCCTGGAACGACGTGAACCCGATGCTGCTCGGCGCTCGGACCATCAATCCCGACGCCACGGTGCAGGCCGTCATGATCAGCTCGTTCTTCGATCCCCAGAAGGCCACCCAGGCGACCAACGCGCTCATCGACGGCGGAGCGGACTTCATCTTCTCGGTGATGGACGAGCCGTCGTTCCTGCAGGTCTGCGAGGAGCGAGGGGTCTGGGGGGCCAGCTGGAACCTCGACATCCGCGAATTCGGCCCGACCGCCTACGTCAACACCTACCAGCTCGAATGGGGGGACTTCTACATCGAGCAGACGCAGAAGGTCCTGGACGGCACCTGGACCTCGCAGGACGAGGTCCGGCTCCTGCCCCTCAGCCTGGGCGAGTGGGGGGACAACGTCCCTCAGAAGGTCAAGGACGCGGTCGCCGCGGCGGACGAAGATCTCGGGACGGCTCCCACCCCCTACGTCGGTCCCCTCGTCGACGACCATGGGACCGAGCGTGTCGCGGCCGGGGAGACCCTCACGCCCGCGGAGGCTTACGCCATCGACTGGGGGCTCAAGGGCCAGTCGGGTGTCGTCTAGCGCGGCACACGAAGAAAAGAGAGAGGCTAAGTAGGTCATGCGGGCGCCGGCTGGAGCGCCCGGCCAGTTCGTCGTCGAGGCTCGAGACATCACCAAGAGCTTCGACGAGGTGCGCGCGCTCGATCACGTCGACCTGGAGCTCAGGATCGGAGAGGTCCATGCGCTGCTTGGCGAGAACGGCGCCGGCAAGACGACGCTGAGCAACGTGCTGGCCGGGATCTACCGCGCAGATAGTGGGATGGTGCTGGTCGACGGCGTCGAGCACCACTTCCGGTCCCCCGCCCAGGCGATCGAAGCCGGGATCGGGATGGTGCATCAGCACTTCAGGCTGATCCACCCCATGACCGTCGCCGAGAACATCCATCTGGGTTGGCGCGACACGCCGCAGTTCGTCACGAAGCGGGAGCTCATCGAGCGGACGGAGCGCGTGATGGGCGAGCTCGGAATGCACGTCGATCCCTCAGCCGAGATCTGGCAGCTTTCCGTCGGCGAGCAGCAGCGGGTCGAGATCCTTCGGACGCTGGCGCGCGGAGCCAGGATCCTCATCCTGGACGAGCCCACGGCCGTCCTCACGGAACAGGAGGCCCGGGACCTGTTCTCGGTGATCCGCGAGCTCGTTGAGGGAGGGCGCACGGTGGTGTTCATCAGCCACAAGCTGAACGAGGTGCTCGAGGTGTCGGATCGGATCACCGTGCTCCGGGACGGTGTCCGGGTAATCACCCGCCTGACCGCGGGGGCGACGGCCCGAGAGCTCGCCAGGCTCATGACCGGCGAGGAGCGCGAGCTCCAGGAGAAGTCTCGCACGGAGGTGGGCGAGCGTCCGGTGCTGGAGCTCGTGAATGTGACCGCGCGGGGATCGCGTGGGTTCATCGCGATCCACGAGGCGAGCCTTAGGGTCCATGCTGGTGAGATCGTGGGGATCGCGGGCGTCTCGGGGAACGGACAGACCGAGCTCGCGGAGGTGGCAACCGGCCTCCGCAGGGTCGATTCGGGCCGAGTGTCGATCGAGGGCGTCGATAACACCAATTCCGCGCCGCGTCGGTTCGCCCAGGCCGGCGTGGGACACATCCCAGAAGACCGCTTGGGGGTGGGGCTGGTGCGGTCGGCTCAGGTGCGCGACAACGCGGTGCTCCGTAACTATTGGAAGCCCGAGCACTCAGGGCGCCTGGCCCTGAGACGCGGTCGGATCTCCGAATTCGCCCGCCGCCTCGTTGAGGCGGCTCGGGTGCAAACCCGATCCATCTACTCGCCGGCCGGTCACCTGTCCGGCGGCAACCAGCAACGGCTCATCGCCGGCAGGGAGGCGCTCGTGGCCGAACGGGTCTTCATCGCCCACCAGCCGACACGTGGGCTCGACGTCCACGCCACCCAGGACGTCCGGCAGTCCCTGATCGATCGCCGGTCGGCGGGCTGCGGGGTGCTGCTCATCTCAGAGGATCTCGACGAGGTCTTGGAGATGAGCGATCGCATCGTGGTGCTGTACGAGGGACGCATCGTCGGCGAGTTCCCGCGGACCGATGTCGACCGGGAGCGAATCGGCCTGCTCATGGGAGGCCACATCGGGCCTGCCGGCGCGGAAGAGGCGAGCGTGTGATCGATACCCGCGCGGAAGCTGGGGCTCCGGCCAGGGTCCGGCTCGAACGGAGGCTGCACGTCGAGACGCGTCGCTCCGCCCTGGTGCGAATCGCAGGCCTGCTGGTCGCTCTGGTGGTGGCCGGCATCCTGCTCCAGGCCAGCGGACGGTCGGCGCCGACGCTCGCGGGTGAGGTCTTCAGGGCGACCTTCGGCGGGCGGTTCGGGCTCGAGGAGACCGCCGTGCTGGCGACCCCGATCCTCATCGACGCGATCGCCGTGGCCATCGGGCTGCGGATGCACCTGTGGAACATCGGCGTGGAGGGCCAGTTCTACATGGGCGCGTGGGCGGCCGCTGGGGTTGGGATCTTCGTGGACGCCCCCCGTCCGGTCCTCCTGATCCTGATGGCCCTCGCAGGGGCCGCCGGGGGCGCTTCGTGGATCCTGATCCCGGCGATCGCGCGGGCCTTCTGGAGCGTCAACGAGATCATCACGACCCTCCTGCTCAACTTCGTGGCGGTGTCCTGGGTCGAGTGGTTCTCGATCGGGCCATGGCGGGACAAGGAGGCGGCGGTCGTCCAGGCCACGCCCTCGGTAGGCGCCCGGCTCCCGCTCCTGCCCGGCTCGATCATCCTGCACGTGGGCTTCCTCCTCCCGCTCCTCCTCGCGGTCGTGTTCTTCTTCGTGTTCCGCAACTCGCGGTGGGGGTTCGAGGTCGACATGGTCGGTGGGAATCCCCGTGCGGCCGAGTTCGCGGGCATCGCCGTCCGGCGCCGGATCCTCAGCGTTATGCTCCTCTCCGGCGCGATCGCCGGCGTCTCCGGAATGGTCCACCTCAGCGGTGCAACCGGACGCCTTCAGGGCACCATCTCGAACGCGTACGGGCTGTCCGGCTTCATCGTGGCCGCGCTCGCCGGGGCCTCGTTCCTTGGGCTCCTCGCGGGCGGTCTGTTCATCGCCCTGTTGCTCCACTCCGGGATCGTGCTCCAGAGCGCGGGCCTGTCCGTGTACATCGTTCTCGCCATCTACGGGGTCGTCCTCATTGGGATCTCCGTCGGCGAGATGGCCTCCCGATACCGCCTGGTCCTGGGTGGGAAGCGCGATCTGGCGTCCGGGCCGATGGAGGCGCCGCCATGAGGATCCTCCTGGCGTCCCTTCGGACGGCCATCGACGCCGGTACGGTGGTGGTGCTGGCGGGCATGGGCGAGCTCGTGACCGAGAGGGTGGGCGTGCTCAACCTGGGGCAGGAGGGGCTCATCGGTATCGGGGCCGTGGCCGCGGTGATCGTGGCGAAGGGGGCGACAAGCCCTTGGGTGGCGTTGCTCGCCGGGATGGCTGCGGCCGGCTTGCTGGGCTTCCTGTTCGCCTCGTTGGTCGTGGTGGTGCGCACCAACCAGGTCCTGACGGGCCTCGCCGTCGTCCTGATCGGAGTCGGGCTGTCGAACCAGTTGGGGAACAACTACCAGGGGAGCCCGGTGGTCCATCGGTTCCTGCCCTTCGACATCCCACTCCTCGCCGACATCCCCCAGATCGGCCCAGCCCTGTTCAGACACGACGTCATCGTCTTTCTCAGCTACGTCGCCTTGCCCGTCGTCGTCGCGTTCCTGCTGTTTCGGACGCGGCACGGGATGAACCTCCGGGCTGTCGGAGAGAACCCGGCGGCGGCCGACGCCGCCGGCATCAATGTCACAGCCATGAGGCTGCTCTACACGTCGCTCGGTGCCGCGCTCACGGGAGCCGGCGGTGCCTTCCTGATGCTGTCCTTTACGCATGCCTGGTCGCCGAACGTTGCGCGGGGTCGCGGTTGGGTCGCGCTGGCCGTCGTCATCTTCGCGGCGTGGCGGCCCTCGCTGCTCGTGTTCGGCGCCCTGCTGTTCGGGGCGATGATCTCGCTTGGCTTCATCGCCCAGCAACAGAACTGGGGAATCCCCAGTTCGGTTCTGTCCATGCTTCCCTATGTGGTCACCCTCGCATTGATCGTCCTTCCCGCGGCACTCGCGCGATTCGGGGTGAAGGTCCGATCGTCGGTGGCTCCGGCCGCGCTCGCCCAGCCTTACTTTCGCGAGGAACGCTGAAGGACCACTCGCACACAACAGGCTCTGTGCACTAGCGGGTGTAGGAAGGCCCCAGGCCCAGCTTGGTCAGCTCCTTCCGGTACGCGATCGTCATCCGGTCGGACTGGACGTGCAGCTCTTCGGCGAGGTCGAGTGGAAGCTCCTCGGGCCGCTGGCTCTCCACGACGGGCCGGTCCTCGCCCACGATCTTCTCCTCCCAACCGAGTAGCTCTTCGGGCGAGCGGTCTCGGTCGAAGTTCCGGGCGATGAAGAAGAAGATACGCATCCGCTTGGCCGACGTCGGAGACGCGGTATTGAAGATGATGTGCTTCGCGTCCTTCCCCTTCTCCGGATAGTGGATGGTGAGCTTTACGGAGAATGGAAGGGTGACGTCGTAGGTCATCAGGCGAAGGATGGTGGGGGTGGAGCCGAGCGCGGAGAAGTCCGGGTTGCTGGCGACGTACGGATACTCGTAGTGCAGCCCGTCCGGTGTGATCTCCACGTCGAAATCCGTCATCTCGGCTAGGTCCGGGTTGCCGAACGTCTCTCTGTGCACGAACGAGAAGTGGCTGATATCCAGGAAGTTCTCTACTTGCCGCGCGGCCGACGTCCGCCATTCCTGAGTGGGGAGGTTCAGCCACAGGTAGTTTGGGTCCTCCGCCTCGGGCCACTCGGGAAGGTCCTCCTTCGGCGACCCGGAGAGGCACGTCCAGATCATCCCATACCGCTCAACCGACGGATAGGTGAACAGCCTCGCGCGGGGTGAGATCTTGCGACCGGCGGGTTGCGATGGAACCCTCGTGCACCGCCCGTCCACGCTGTAGCGCCACCCGTGATACCGACAGACGAGTTCGTCCGAGTCGAGCCATCCGAGCGTGAGGCGCGAGCCTCGGTGGAGACACAGGTCTCTGGCCACCACCACACCGCCCGAGGTCCGATAGATGACCAGATCCTCGTCGAGGAGAGTCACGCCGACGGGTTCATCGGCCACGTCGGTGCTCCAGGCAACCGGATGCCAGAGGCCGGAGAGCGTCTCCCACTCTCGAGGGGAAAACGTGCACGGATCGGGCATCTTCGCGGAGTGGTGGTGATGCTCGATGTTCGAGTCAATGGTTGCCGTGGGAGCTCCAGGTTGGTTCATCGTGCCTCCCTGCGTGCGATCGGTTCCTCATGTTCGTCTGCCCGTCGGGGCTCGTTCATTCCCGATGCCCCTTGACAGCTTGTTGAACCGGGCTGAGGGTACCGCGCTGAGGAAGGGCCCGCCACGGGGCAACGCGCCGAGGTCCGAGGCAACCGAGGGGCGCTCAAGGGTCCGTCTTGACGGCTGCGGGAGCGTCGGGAAGCCCTGCCCGGCGAGCGAACAGCTCCTCCGCGGCAGCCTGGGCTCTCCCCCGTACCTCGTCGGCGTCGATGGTGACGACGCGACCTCGCTCGACGATCCGGCGACCATCGATCCAGACGTCCGCGACATCGTGGCCCGACGCCGAGAAGACCAGGTGAGCCGCGACGTTGAAGTCGACTCCGTGCATCACCGGTGTCATATGGAAGCCCCGGAGGTCGACCGTGACGATGTCGGCCCGCTTGCCTTTCTCCAGCGACCCCGTGATGTCCGCAAGCCCAAGGGTTCTCGCTCCCTCGAGCGCCGTCATCGCGAGTACGTCCCACGGGTCGCCGGCCGATGGATCGTGGGTCGACACCTTCTGCAGGAGCGAGGCGAACTTCATCTCTTCGAACAGGTCGAGGTTGTTGTTCTCCTTCTCCCCGTCGGTGCCGATCCCGACCGAGACCCCATGGCGGCGCATGTCCCCGACACGAGCCGATCCCGAGGAGAGCTTCATGTTCGAACATGGGCAGTGGGCGACGCCCGTACCCGTCTGGGCCAGGAGCTCGATCTCGCGGTCATCCAACCAGACGCAGTGAGCCACGACTGTCCGCTCGCCGAGGATCCCACGATTGAAGAACTCTTCGATCGGACGGCGGCCGTATCGCTTGAGTGACTCCTGCACCTCCCAGATCGTCTCTGAGGAGTGCGTGTGGATCCCAGTGTCGAACTCCTCGGCGATCCTCGCCGCCGCATGGAAGGCTTCGGGCGTGCAGTAGAAGAGGTGCTCCAGCCCGACCCATGTTCGGACTCGCCCGGCTGCGCTCGTCCGATGTTTCTCGAGGAGGCGCCTGTTGGACTCCAGGGTCTCGAAGAAGTCGAAGCCCGGTGCGTCGGCCACATACGGAACGAGCGTGGCCCGAAGTCCGACCAGGTCCGCGGCTCTGGCTGAGCCCTCCATGTAGCGCCACATGTCCATGACCGACGTCGTACCGGCACGCACGCTCTCCGCGTAGCAAAGGAGGGAGGCTGCCTCCGCGATCTCAGGTGTGAGCGCCTTGTGTGCGGGATCAACGTACGTCTTCAGCCAATCCCAGAGTGACATCGATTCGGCGGTCCCCCGAAGCAGCCCGGAATGGAGGTGGCAGTTGTGGAGGCCCGGAATCACGGCGTGGTCGGCGGCGTCCACCACGATGGCCCCTTCCGCGTGGCGCTCGATCTCCTCCACGGAGCCGACCTCGGCGATCTCGGCGCCATCGATCAGGACGGAGCCGGGGTCGTGGACGACCCTGCGTCCCTCGAGCGGAATGACGATCCCGCCCCTGATCAGGGTTCTGTTGCCCAACGGTTCCTCCAGTCTTCACGAGACTCGAGCCGATCGCACATTGGTAGTGAGCTGCAGGAGCGGCGTCAAGGCTCGCCCGTGCGATAGATCGGACGCGAGGCCTGTAGCTATTCTGGCTCGGCAGGGTCTGCGAAGCCGTTGCTCCGGTGGGTGCCGTCGCAGAACGGCTTGTTCCCCGACCCACCACACCGGCACAACGTCTGTCGGTTGCGGACCTCGTACGGCGAGCCGTCCTCGGAGACCACCGGGATTCCCCCACGGACCCAGAGCGAGCCGTTCGGCTCCACGCCGATCGACGGCTCGAGCTCGGGCTCGCCCGGTCGCCGCTCGGGAGCGAGCGCGAGGGCCAACCTTCCCGAGGGACACCGGTGGACCATCGCGATCATCTCGTTCCGCACCTCCGGATCCTCAGCCTCCTCGAGCATCTCCCACACGCCAGTCCGGACGTTTCGGCAGAACCCATGCTTTGCGCAGAGCGAGACGTCGTCGTAGAGGACGATCCCGCCCTTCTCCCAGGTCTGCCGCCGGGCGACGATCGAGCCACGGTTGGCAGTCTCGTCCCCTTCGAAGCCGACCCGCTCATGCGTGGAATCGCAGAACGGCTTCGTCGAGGAAAGACCGCAGCGGCAGAGCTCGTAGGTCTCGGGCGCATCGAAGCTCGGGCCCACCTCCCACGCGATCGGCTCGCCTCGGGCCGTCTCGACCACGGCCGTACGGATCAGCGGGACCCCGCCCTCGACCCGGTACGGTCCGTTGCGCGTCACGACGACCCGTCGGTCCCCCATCGGCAGAACTCTACCGAGATGCCTGCGACCAAGCGCCCTCGCTGATCGGACGCGGCCCCCTTCGGCCTGCCCTGCGCACGATGAGAGCGCCCCAACCACGATGAACTCCGGGCAGCGCGCCGTTCAGCGCTCGAAGAGGGAGCGGTCCATTGCAAGTGTGATGAGCGCAATAGATCGGTGAGGTCAGCTGAAACTATGCCTCTACCGTGTCCTATCGGATTGCAAGACCCCCACATCCCGCGATACCGGCCGCCGCTGCCAGCTCACGTTCGTCTCTGACGTCCCCTCGAAGGCTCCGTCGGGCGCGGGCGACCTTGCGTTTGCCGGCGCCAATCGCTCTCTCCAAGCGCGTGATCGATGCGTTCGTCTCCCCGAAGGCGGAAAGGAACCTGCCCACCAGCACGGCATCTCCTTCGGACGGCTCAAGGGCTCGAATCGCGTCGAGTGCCTTGAGCCGGGTATTGCGGGCGCCCTCGAGTCCGCGGCGCGTTGGATTGCCGCCCAGATCCACACCCCTCCCAGATCGCTGCAGGGTCGTGCACGCATCGGCGGCGCGTGCGGCGAAGTCATTCTGGGCCGGGCGGAGGCGGTCAAGGGGTCTCGCGTACGCGATCACTCCCAAGAGCACGAGCAAGACTACGGCCCCGACCGCGAACCAGCTCTTGTTCGAGCGGGCCGGTCGCAAGGCGGTTTCGAGCATTCGGGAGGGCAAGGGCTGGGTTGAGGTCGCGTCTTCATGTTCGGCGACGGGATCACCGGACGGCCGCTGCTCGGCGGATCGGATCTGATCCGGCGCCAAGGCCGGTGACACAACCGTCTCTGCGGCTCGCCAGTCCGGCTCGATCTCAAGCGTGGTCCGTCCGACCCTGACCTGGTCACCAGGACCCACGGTGACGGGCTTTCGGATCCTTTCACCCTCGACGAAGGTGCCGTTGGTCGAATCGAGGTCTTCTATGACCACCGATTCGCCCGAGCGTCGTAGCACCGCATGGTGGCGCGACACCTCGGGGTCCTCCAACACGAGATCGGCGTCCTGGCGACCGATGAGGACCTCGATGCCCAGTTCCACACGCCGGCCGGCCTCCGGACCGGTCTTGACCACAACCGCTGCCAACCCTCACCCCCTGGGGGTTTCCGGACGACACCAACCACGGCGGTCGTACGCCTGGTCTTCGATATCGGTCGAGCGACAGCGGACCTTGAAAGAAGGACGGGCTCGAAAGAGCGCCAAGAGTCTCTGAGGCGCGGCAGGAGAAGAGTCGCGACGGTTTCGAACGGGAGAGCTCACTCCCTGCTAGCCGCTTGATTCCCCCTCATTCTCATCTGGTCCGCTTCGACTCCTCCGGGTGATCGTGTCCCTGGCCTGCGCGGCCTTCTGTTTCGCCAGGTTCAGCAAGCGCTCGGCCCAGACATACTCGGTCGCGAGGACGGCCAGCCCGGCGATGATAAGGAGGATCCCCGGGCCGGGCGTCACGAGCATGACGATGCCAACCAGGAGCAGGACGAAGCCCACGACGGTCACGGCGATTCGCTTGCCGCTCCGAGCAATGAACCGCAGGACCACCCCGAACGGGAACCACACCCAGCGTCCGACCCGATTGAGCGAAGGACTCATCCGCGGCTCACGAACGGAAGTGTACGAGAGGGCCCCGAACGGTGTGGGAAATCCTCCTGTTCGGGGCGAGGCCAGCACCTGCCACGAGCAGAGGAAAGACCGTGTTGTAACCTGATTCGGGACTGCCTCGTGCCATTTGTAGTCGGATGGTTGCGAGTTCGAGTCTCGCCCCAAGAGCTTGCGGGCCCTGATCGGAGGGTTGAAGCATGAGCGAATGGCAAGATGCCCCTGTCGGTACGGTTCTCGTGCAATTCGAAGACGGCAGCGCCATCGTGAAAAGTGACGGGAACGAAGCCGACATCGAGGAAATGGCTCGATTCTTCGCGGACATCGAGGCGGGCGGGATCAGCGACGAGGCGCAGTCCCTCATTCGGGTGCTCGTGGAGCACGAGCTTGCCGTGAAGGCATACGTTCCCAAGAACGAACCTCGGGCCTCCGCGCGAGACCACGTGTGGATGGTCGCCAACGCGCTCCATGACCTGGGCGTGATCGATTGACCGGGCCGCGTTGCTCCTGATCTGCGTCCAGCTCGACCCGACGGTCGATCGTGGTCGTCAGACGGCGCGCCCGCGTCGGCCGACCAGGAGGAGACGCAGGGCTAGGCTGAGGGCAGAGGTGGCCGACACGGCAATCAATGTAAGGGTGGGCCGACCAGCCAGGGACCCCAGGGCCACCAGGAGCAGGCGGCCGTCCCTGCCGCCCAGCAGGAACGCAAGTGCGCGCTCGGGGGCAGGCACAAGGCCCAGGGCCGCAGCCCGGTCCTTTGTCGCCATGGACAGGAGGGCGCCAGCCGTGGCCGCCACTGCCAGGACGAGGACGACCGAAGGACGAGCGGCGGTGCCGAGCGCCCACAGCGCCAACCCCGCGATGATGGCGGCGTCCGCGAGCCGGTCAAGGACACCGTCGAGCATTGCTCCACGGGGTCGCGCTCTGATCTGGAGGCGCGCCACCTCTCCATCGACGCCGTCGACCACGGAGGCCGCGTGTGCCGTCGCGCCGCCAACCACGCCTTCACCCGCGGCGAGGAGTCCGGCGGCGAGCAGTCCGAGCAGAAACGCGACAAGGGACATCAGGTCCGGCGACAACCGCAAGGGTGCCAGGGCCATGGAGAGTCGTGTGGAGAGCGGCCGGTTCAGGTATCGGGACACGGGCCCGTCGCTCTCCCGGACCAGGGACCGGCGCAGCCCCACCCGGGCCGCCCGAAGGTCCTCCGGGGTGTCGACGTCCTGCCACCAGCAGCCTGGCGGCAGGGGGATCGCGGTGACGGGAATGCTCTGCGAAAGCCGGGTTACCGCCCGGGCCAGGCTGAAATCACCCTCCGCGGCCGCGCGCCGCTGGTATTCGAAGACCGTCGGGGGGAGCAGGAACACCCCGCAGTCGATCGCGGGTCGCTCGAGGTGCTTCCCCAGGGCGAGCACCCGCGTTCCTTCGAGATGGACCCGAGTGCCCTCGGCCCAGGCGGATGGTTCGGGGCGAAGATCGACCAGCACGGCCGGCTTCCCTGCCCGGATCAACCCTCCCTGCGCACCCTCGGTGAAGACATGGTCGGTCGTCTGGAGCAGGAACAGCTGCTCGCCGGCAACCAGCTCCTCCGCCGCCGCCAGGGATGCTCCGTTCCCCGCCTCCCACCTCTCGGCGTAGACGGCCCGCACCCGACCGGGGGCGATCCGGCCCACCGCTGCGGCCACGGGACGGGCGCGGTACCCGACCACCACGACGACCTCTTCCAGGCCCAGCGCGAGGAGGGACCGCACGGCCCGCTCCACCAGCGGCAGCCCTCCCAAGCGAACCAGAGCCTTGGAGCCGCCGCCGGTCATGGGGTGGAACCGCTCCGAGCTGCCCGCGGCCAAGAGCACCCCGATCCGTGGGATGAGCCGTGGGCCAGCCGAGATAGCGGGCCCGGCCGCCGAATCTGGCCCGGGCCGCCTGGCCAGCCGGCCGACGCCTTCGGACGTGACTGTCTCCGACACGCTCCCTCCCGGATCGTAAGTGCCTAGCCCCCAGGGCCGGCATGAGTATGGAGCCGGGTCAGCCATCGAGGCAACATGCCCACGCGAAGGGTAAGCGGCCCGCCTTCGGCGGGCCGCTCACCTTCCTCAGCTGGTCCTATCGGGTAGCCGCTGACTTCCTCCGGGTCGTCGATTTGCGCCCACTCGACTTGCGCGCCGCGGTCTTTCGCCGGCTTGTCGCCTTCTTGCGCGTGGCCTTGGCCCGGCTTGTCGCCTTCTTGCGCGTGGCCTTGGCCCGGGTGGTGGCCTTCTTGCGCGTGGCCTTGGCCCGGGTGGTGGCCTTCTTGCGCGTGGCCTTGGCCCGGGTCGTGGCCTTCTTGCGCGTGGCCTTGGCCCGGGCCTTGCGGGTGGGCTTCTTCGCCGCCCCCCGCGCGCGAGTCGACGCCTTCTTCCCCGTGGTGGGAGCCCGCTTCACGACCTTCTTGGTCTCTGCGGGCGCGGTCCCGACCATCTCTCCGGCCGGCTCCGCCACCCGATCGACGGGTTCCCAGGTGCGCTCCGGAGGTGGCTCCGCCGACGGCGCCGGCGGTGGCGCCGGCTGCGCGGGCGTCTCGGGCGCGCCGCCCCACGGCGAGGTGTAGCCCTCCCTCCTCGGGTCCTCCACGTCATACATGGCGACCTCCTTCCCCTGCGTACGGAGCATGCTACTCCGGTTCGGGCGAGGCGTTCCGCTGCTGCACATGATGGTGTCGGCGACAGCACTCGGACTGGCCGACACGCGCCGGTAGTCAGTCTCGGTCGTCGGCGTGGACGACGAGCCAGGGGATGACCGTGTACGGCAGCGGGGTGACGAAGAGGGGCCAGTACGCATCGAGGGCGTCCGCCAACGCCACCATGGCGAAGCCCAGCAGGAACAGGACGATGATCGCAGCGAAACGGCGGCCCTCGGTCACGCGCTCATCCTAAAGGGCCAGCAGTCCATCGCGTCGTGCGGTCCGATCGCGATAGGATCCAAGCCTGCGCGGACCAGACAGTTGCGGCCGCCGCGGGAGGGGGTCGACGGTTGGCGAAGGACGACATGACGGAGATGCTGGCCAAGGTCCCACTCTTCTCCGACTGCTCGGAGCGGGAGCTCGCCATCATCGCCGAGGCGGCGAAGGAGGTCAGGCACAAGGCCGAGGTCGTGATCGCCCGCGAAGGCGAGCACGGGATCGGGCTGTTCATGATCCTCGAGGGGGAGTGCCGCGTGACCATCGGGGGCAAGGAGAAGGCTACGCTTGCGCCCGGGGACTTCTTCGGCGAGATCGCACTCATCGACGGCGGGCCCAGGACGGCGACCGTGACAGCCATAACCGACGTCCGGCTTCTCGGCATCACCGAATGGGTCTTCCGCGGGTTGCTGAAGGAGCATCCGTCGATCGCCATCCATACACTTGAGGCGGTCGCCGGGCGCCTGCGAGCCCTGTCGAAGGAGCCGGTCTAGGCCACTCGCAGTGGCTCTGCTGACCGTCCTGCTCTTCGTTCGGAGGCACCAGACGTGAGCGACGTGCCCGATGAAGTCCGACGACTTGCAGCCGAGCGCGAGGAGCGGAGGCAGGCCAAGGACTTCACCGCCGCGGACGCACTTCGCGACCGCATCGCGGAAATGGGGTTCACCGTCATCGACTCGCTTGAAGGGCCCCGATTGGAGCCGATAGGACTGGCAGCCAGTGCTGCCGGGAGGGCTTCCGCCCCGGTGAGGCCAGAGGACGTGCCGTCGGCCCTGGAGCAACCGGCCGCCTTCGAAGCCACCGTCCACTGGCTGCTGGAGGGATGGCCGGAGGACGTCGCACGAGCCCTCGGAGGGTTCCGTTCCCACCAGGGTGGCCGAAGCGTCCAGTACGTGGTGGCGGACGTCACGGGCCACGATCCGACCTCCTTCGATGATCGGGTTGAGTTGATCCCCCTCGTCGAGGGGGCGGGCTGGGGAGCGGCCCGCAATGCCGGTCTGAAGCGGTCTCTGGGTCGGATCGTGCTGGTGGTGGATGGCTCGATCGAGCCCGTCGGCGACGTCTTCGGGCCGATCGAGGAGGCTCTGGCCGACCCGGCGGTGGGCGTCGTCGGTCCGTTCGGCATCGTCACGACCAACTTGCAGGACTTCGAGGCCTCGAACGGCCCGGAGGTCGACGCGATCGAGGGCTATCTCATGGCGATGCGGCGAGAGGTCCTGCTCGAGGTGGGGCTGTTCGACGAGAAGTTCAAGTGGTACCGGACGGCCGACATCGAGTACTCCTTCCGGTTGAAGGAGGCCGGTCTGAAAGCGATGGTCGCAACGGTGCCGGTCATCCGACACGAGCATCGGATGTGGTTCAACACCCCGCCGAAGGAGCGGGCGAAGTGGTCGAAGCGGAACTATTACCGGTTCCTGGATAGGTTCCGTGGACGGTTCGAACTGCTTGTCGGGGGGGAACCGCCTCGCTCCTAGCCGTCGATCGCGGCCGGCGGTGGCGGTGGGATGGGCTGGGTCTGACGTTGTCCGATGATGTCCGGCCCCGACGGGGTTCGCCGGCCGTTCCCGCTCTCCACCATGCGCGCCCGGGCCTCCTCAGCCGTGGGGATGGGCTTGGTCCCCTGCACGTACTCGGTGAGATCGGAGCCCTCGATCACCTCGATCACCATCAGGAGGTCGGCAAGCCGATCCAACAGGACGCGCTGTGCCTCGAGCACCCGATTCGCCCGCTCGTGGGCCTCGGCGACCAGTCGCTTCACCTCGTCGTCGACGAGAGACGCGAGCTCGGGCGAGAGCTCCTGCGCGGCCCCCGGGAACAACAGGCGGCCCTCCGGGCTTCGGAACCCGTCGTTGCCGAAGGACACCGGCCCCACGCGGTCGCTCATGCCGTACTCGGTCACCATGGCCCGGGCGATCTCGGTGGCCCGCTGGAGGTCGTTCTGGGCGCCGGTCGAGACCTGCTTGAAGCAGATCTCCTCGGCGGTCCGCCCTCCGAGAAGGATCGCAAGCCGGTCCTTCAGCTCGGGCTCGGTGAGCAGGTACCGGTCCTCCAGCGGCCGCTGCATGGTCATGCCGAGCGCGGCCGCGCCCCGGGGGATGATCGAGACCCGGTGCACCGGGTCGGCGGTGGGCATCTCCAGGGCCAGAAGCGCGTGGCCCATCTCGTGGGTGGCCACGATCTCCCGCTCCCGCTCGGACATGATCCGGCTCTTGCGCTCCAGCCCCGCCGTGACCCGGTCGATGGCCTCCTCGAGCTCCTCCATCGTCACGGAGTTCCTCTCCCGCCGGGCGGCGAGGAGCGCCGCCTCGTTGATCACGTTGGCCAGGTCGGCACCGGTGAACCCGGGTGTCCGAGAGGCAAGCACCCGGAGGTCCACGTTGGGGTCCACGGCCACGCCCCGTGCGTGCACGTGCAGGATCGCCTCCCGGCCCCGCAGGTCCGGCCGGTCCACGACCACCTGGCGGTCGAACCGGCCCGGGCGGGTGAGCGCGGGATCCAGAACGTCCGGGCGGTTCGTGGCGGCCATGATGATCACGCCCTTGGATGAGTCGAACCCGTCCATCTCCACGAGCAGCTGGTTCAGGGTCTGCTCCCGCTCGTCGTGCGCGCCGAACCCGGCCCCCAGCGCGCCGCCCCTGCCCTTGCCGATCGTGTCCAGCTCGTCGATGAACACCAGCGCCGGGGCACGCTCCTTGGCCTGATTGAACAGCTCTCGGACGCGGGCAGCGCCCAGGCCCACGAACATCTCGACGAACTCCGAACCGGACATGAAGAAGAAGGGGACGTTGGCCTCACCCGCGACCGCCCGGGCCAGCAGCGTCTTGCCGCACCCGGGGGGCCCGAGCAGCAGTACTCCCTTGGGGATCCGCCCTCCCAGACGCTGGTACTTCTTGGGAGTCTTCAGGAAGTCCACGATCTCGCGGAGCTCCTCCACGGCCTCGTCCAGCCCGGCCACGTCCGAAAAGGTCGTCTTCATCTCCTTGCGGTCGTAGATCCGCACCTTGTTGCGACCCAAGTTCAGGGCCGCCGAGGTCTGGGCGCCGCTCATCCTTCGGATCAGGAAGAACCAGAGCAGGCCGAACACCAGGAGCGGCAGGATCCAACCGACGAGGAAGCTCACAAGGCCGTTCGGGGTCACGCCGGTGTACGGGACTCCCTTCTGGTCCAGCTGCTCGGTGAGCTGCGTCGTCCCCTGAAGGATCGGCGGGATGTCGGCGGTGAACGCGACCTCCCGGCCCTCCTCCTTGTACGTTCCGGTCACCGTGGTCGCCGAGATCTTCACCGTGCCATCGATCTGGCCGGCACTCACTTTCTGGAGGAACTCCGAGTAGTCGAGCTTGGTCGGCTGCGGCGCTGTGAGGGACTTGAACAGGAACAGGACCACGAGGAACCCGATGACCCACACCCACGGCGAGGTGCGCAGGCGCCGGGGGTCTCCCGAGCCGCCGCCCAGATCGAAGCCGGACCACCGGTTGCGCCGGTCGTTCCCGTTCGCCATGTCAGCCATCTTGTCACCCGATGGGCCGTGTGACAGCCGTTGGGTTGCTCTCGGTCGCGACGCATCCGCGCTCGGGACGTCCTCCGTGAGCACCTGGCCGTTGCTCAGGGTCGCGAACCGGTCGATGCGGGATACTGGGGCGCATGGCGCGTAGCCAGGCGGCGCTGCCCGACGACCCGGCGCTCAGGGAGAGGTTCGAGCGCGAGGTGCTCCCCCTCCTGCCGAACCTGTACTCGGCCGCGCTCCGCATGACCCGCAACCCGGCCGACGCCGAGGACCTGGTCCAGGAGACGTACCTACGGGCCTATCGGGGGTTCTCGGGGTTCGAGGAGGGGACCAACCTGCGGGCCTGGATGTACCGGATCCTCACGAACACGTTCATCAACTCGTACAGGAAGAAGCAGCGGGAACCGGTGACCGTGCAGGAGGATGACCTCGACGAGTGGTACCTATTCGACAAGCTGGGGGAGAGCGGAGTAGAGCCCTCGGCCGAGGCAGAGGTGATCCGCGGCATGCCCGACGAGGACGTCCAGAAGGCCCTCGAGGCCCTACCGGAGGGGTTCCGACTCGCCGTGCTACTCGCCGACGTCGAGGGATTCTCCTACAAGGAGATCGCCGAGATCCTGGGGATACCCATCGGGACCGTGATGTCCCGGCTGCACCGGGGAAGAAGGGCGCTGGAGAAGGCGTTGTGGGAAAGGGTACGGGAGAGAGGCCTTGTGTCCGATTGACTGTCGCCACGTCCTGACGCAGATCGAGCTCTATCTCGACGGGGAGCTCGAGGTATCTCTGCACGCCGAGGTCCACGATCATCTCGGCACGTGTAGCGACTGCGCCGACCGCTCGGAGTTCCAACGTCGGCTGAAGGCCATGCTGCGGGCCAAGTGCGGCTGCGACGAGGTCCCCGCAGCCCTGCTCAAGAGGGTCCACGCCATCCTGCGCGAGGCCCCTCCGACGTCCCGGTAGGCGGGTCGCCGCCCGGTCAACCGCCTGTCACGGTCGGGCTCTACAGATCGTCAGAACCCCTTTGGCCCCTGCGTCGAACGCCCGGGCGAAGGAGCGCTCCCATGACCAAGGGAACCCGACCCGGGCACTTGCCAGCCGCCTCCAGGACGGAGGACGAGGGCAGGGTGTGCTCCCATCCCGGGTGCCGCACGAAGCTGTCCATCTACAACCTGTCCGATCGGTGCTGGCAGCACGCCGAGATCGTGTTTCCGAACTATCGGGGCAAGCGGCTGGTCGATCCCAAGAGCTAACGGAGCCCGCGATCACCCCTCCCGATACGCGGGATCCGTGAAGAACGACCCCGAAAGGGGTCGTTCTTCGTTTGCGGCCGGGACTAGGATTCGCGGTTGGCGATCCCAGTGTCACGATTGTGGGAGGGAGCATCGAGTGGCCGATGAGCTCGGAACGATCCTCGGAGTGTGGGCCCATCCGGATGATGAGACCTACTTGACGGCCGGGTTGATGGTCAGGGCGGTCCGGAACGGCTCCCGCGTCGTGTGTGTGACGGCGACCCGGGGTGAGGGTGGCTCCCTGGACGAGGAAAAGTGGCCGTCGGCCACCATGGGCGAGGTGCGGGAGAAGGAGCTGCTCCGATCGCTCGCCGTGCTCGGGGTGACCGAGCACCTGTGGCTCGACCTGCCCGACGTCGACATGGATACGCCACTCCCCGAGGTGGGGGCGGGCACCGTTCGCGCCATCATGAACGAGGTGAGGCCCGATACCGTGCTGACCTTCGGCCCCGACGGGATGACCGATCATGAAGGACACAAGTCCGTGTCCCGATGGGCCACCGAAGGGTTCCATGAGGTCGCCAGGCCAGGAGCGAAGATCTTCTACGCGACGACGACCCCCGATTGGGCGGAGCGATGGGTCCCGGTGTACAACCGGTTCAACGTGTTCCGGCCGGGCACGCCGCCGGTGACGTCTCGGGAGGAGCTGGGCATCGAGTACGACCTCCCACCGGACATCCTCGAGCTCAAGCTTCGGGCCATCCAGGAGCACGTGAGTCAGGTCGAAGGGATGGTCCAGGCCTTCGGCGAGGACATCTTCCGCGAGGCCATGCGGGGCGAGTACTTCGGAATGCCGGCGGTAAAGGCATGACGCTCGCGTTCGGGCTGCTCGGGTCGGGCGAGTTCGAGCCATGGCAGGGGGAGGTTGACCGTTGGCTGATGGAGCGATCGGCCAACCCCGGAGCCCCCGTGTTGATCTTGCCGACAGCGGCGGCCCACGAGGGCGATGACATGTTCGACCACTGGGCGAACAAGGGCCTGGATCACTACCGCTCCGCGGGCATATCGGCCGAGGTGGTACCGCTGAAGACGCGGGAGGACGCGGCCCGACCGGAGCTCGTGGGAAGGCTGGAGGGCGCGTCCGCCGTCTTCTTCTCCGGGGGGAACCCCAAGGTGCTCTCGGCCAAGCTGGCGAAGACGCCCTTCCTGACGGAGCTGCTCCGAGTGATGAAGGCGGGCGTCCCCTACGCGGGGTGCAGTGCGGGAGTGGCCTGTCTGGGCCCCACGGCGCCCGACAGCGACGCGATGGAGATCGACGAGAGTGTGATGGAGCATCCCGGGCTGGACCTGTTCAGCGACACGAGCTTCGGTCCCCACTGGGACGAGCTCGACAACTTCGTCCCCGGGCTGACCGAACTGATCGTGAGGTGGACCCCACCGGGCTGGCTGCTGTTCGCGATCGACACGAACACCGCGGCCGCGGGCGACGGAGAGCGGTGGACCGTGATGGGATCGGGGAAGGTCCATCTGCATTCGGCGGGCGAGTGGGAACACTACGGTGCCGGCGAGTCGTTCTCCCGGTCGCTCCCGCTCGGGAGCGCGTGGGTCTAGCGGCGGATCACGCATGGATGGGAGGCGAGGAGGGGATGCCATGGCACCGGGTGCCGTGAGCGGGACGCCGAAGAGGTCGAAGCTCACGCGAAAAACCCCGATCGCGAAGCGCGCACCCGAGATCATCCGCATCCTGTCGGAGACATATCCCGATGCCAAGGTCGCGCTCCACTTCTCCACGCCGCTCGAGATGCTCGTCGCCACCACCCTGTCGGCGCAATGCACGGACGAGCGCGTCAACCAGGTCACGGCGTCGCTGTTCCAGAAGTACCGGACGTGTGAGGACTATCTGAGAGTGCCCGAAGCGGAGCTGGCGGCCGACGTCAAGCCCACTGGGTTCTTCAACCAGAAGACCAGGGCCATCCGTGGGGCCTGCCAGCGGATGGTCGAGGTCTACGGGGGCCAGGTCCCCGATACCATGGACGACCTCCTGACGCTGCCCGGGGTGGCCCGCAAGACGGCCAACATCGTGCAGGGCAACGCCTTCGGGAAGGTCGAGGGGATCGCCGTCGACACCCACGTTCGCCGGCTGGCCCAGCGCCTGGGCTTCAGCACGGAGAAGGACCCGGACAAGATCGAGCGGGATCTGATGCGGCTCGTCCCGAAGGTGAAGTGGTTCCCGTTCACCTACGTCCTGATCGAGCACGGACGAAGGATCTGCACCGCTCGCAACCCCAAGTGCGAGATCTGTCCGGTGAACTACCTGTGCCCTTCGAGCCGGGTCTAGGGTTGGTGCCTTCGGTCAGCCCAGGGCCGCCACCTGCTCGGGTCGGATCCCGCGCATGACCCGCCGCTCCTCCTCTGAGGTCCCACCCCAGACGCCGGCGTCCTGGCCCGTGGCCAGGGCCCACGTGAGGCACTCGGGCCGGACGGGGCACATGGCGCAGACCGCTTTCGCCGCCTCCACCTGAGCCAGTGCTGGGCCCGTCGACCCGACGGGGAAGAACAGCTCGGGATCGACCCCGATGCACCTGGCCTGCCGGACCCATTCCATGCCCCCACCCCCACGCGCGGATCACTTCGGGTCCCCGCGGGCGAGGGGCCGAGCGCCGCCGAATATACTCCGGCCGGTTTTCCACAGCAATGGCTGAATATTCGTTCAATCCTGGGGAGTTCCCGCTGGTGGTCGCCCATCGCGGCGCCTCCTCCACCCAGCCCGAGAACACCCTGGCCTCCTTCGACGCTGCGCTCGCCCTGGGGGCCCCCGTCCTCGAGCTCGACGTGCGCTTGTCGGCCGACGGGATCCCGGTCGTTCTCCACGACCCGGACCTGTCCCGAACCACGGACGGGTCCGGGTGGGTCCACGAGCTGGCCTTCGAGCAGATCCAAGCGGCGAACGCGGGGACGGCTGACCGGCTCGAGCGGATCCCTGCGTTCCGAACGGTGCTCGAGGCAGTCAGCGGTCGGGGTGGCCTCGCCGTCGAGATCAAGAACATCCCGGGGGAGCCGGCCTACGACGACGAGCGGGAGGCGATCGTGGAGGCGGCCTCGGCCGAGGTGCGGGACAGCGCGTTCCAGGGACCCGTCCTGATCATCTCGTTCAACCCTCGGTCCATCGCCGCGTCCAAGCGCTTGGCGCCCGCCCTGCCCACGGGCTTCCTGTCCACCCGGGCCGTCGATCCCGACACTGCCCTGGACCACGTCCTCGACGCCGGACACGAGTTCGTGTTCCCCGGATACCGGGCGCTCCTGCCGGTTGGCCCGGCGTTCGTCGATCGGGCCCACCGGGCGGGCGTCCGGGTCGGCACGTGGACGGTGGACGACCGCGAGACCTTTGGCCGCCTGCTGGATTGGGGGGTGGATGCCGTCGCCACCAATGACCCGGCGATGGGGCTGGAGGTCCGGGCCGCCCGGACCGGCTCAGGGGGGTGAGACGACGCTCGGCGAGGTGGTGACCGAGGGGCTCGTGGTCGGCGACGGAGAAGGCGTCGGGATCGGACCGACGGACAGGGCGAGCGTTGCCGCGCGGGCGAGCGCGCCGTTCGGCGCGCTCGCCCCGATGACCACCTGGTAGACGCCGGGCACGTTCGGCTGTGCCGGAGGTCCTGTTGCGGGCCACACCACCTCGAGCGCTTGCCCCATCTGTGCGGGGAAGCTGGCGATCTCGTTCCCGGATGGGTCCAGCACCGAGACCGACCAGGTCATCGAGGTCGATCCCCTCGCCCGGATCCAGATGTCGACCGGTTGGCCCGTGACGATGGTCGAGGTGGAAAGTCGCGGGTTGTACAGCTTCGGCAGGCCGATGGCTGCGACGTCAGACCGGATGCCGGCGAGCATCGCGTACAGGACTTTCCCCGGACAGGCGGTGAGGCCGGTGTCCCGGTGGCCCGAGATCGTGCGGAGCTTCACCCTCGTTCCGGCCGGAAATCGCGTGGTGCGACCACCGCCGGAGATCATCACGGTCCGCGCGGAGGGGTTCACGTGGCCGACATCGAGGCGCCAGGCGAGCAATCGTTCGAGCGCGCGGACCGCGGGCGCCGGAGGACGGACCTGATCGAAGTTGCCCATGATCGAGACGGAGAACGCGCCCGTGTTGAATCCCATCTGCGCGGCGCCGATCACGTCGTTGGTGACGCCGCCGGAGCGGCCCTCGAAGACGTCGCCGAACCGATCGATCAGGAAGTTGTAGCCGATGTCGCACCAACCGCGGCCGTTCGTGTGGTACGCGTAGATGCCCCGGACGACATCGTCGGCCTGGGCCTGCGTGTACGAGTTGGACCCTGCGGTGTGGTGGACGAATCCCATGTCGAGGAAGTCGGCCACGAGCGGGGTGCAGTTCATCAGCCTGGGGTCCGCGCCCCACTGAGCGCGGGTGATGATCCGGGGGCGGCGGGTCAGGGCCTCCGCCGCCGACGGCGCGAACGGACCGCCGAGGCTTCCCACCGCGACAGGACCGACGTCCCCGGGTCCAGTGCCCGGGCCGCCAGCGGTCCCCGAGCTGTTGATGAACAAGACCCGAACGTTCCCCACGACTGCGCCTTTCGGAAGGTCCAACGAGAACCGGACGCACCGAGCTTCGCCGGTCCAGACGTACGTGGATCCCCGGTGGCCCCTCCGGTGCTCCAGGGTTCCGGGATCGGGGCCTCCTTCCTCGTCGATCCGGATCGCGCGACCGAGCGAGGATCCGTCGGGGCCGGCGGCGACGACGACGGTCACGGCCCGACCGCTCGACTGGTCCCAGGTGAAGGCCAGTCCGTCGAACCAGATCGGTGCGCACCGCCGGACACGGGCGGTGCGCACCGCGGACGGGGCGCTGAGCTCTCCGTTCGACATGAGTGCCGTCGTCCGGCCGGTTCGTGGCAGGAGGGCCCGGACGTCGACGGGGACGGAGCGGAGCACCGTCTCGGGCGCCGCGCCGCTCTGTGTGAGCGGCACGAGGCCGAGCGCCGCGCTCGCCGTCACGAAGACGACGAGGGCACGCGCGGCCCTGCGGGCGTGGGTAGTTGATTCGACCATGGGCTGGAACGGAACGTCCCTTGTACAGCTGGATGTGGGCAAAAGGCAACCACCCTGGGTCGCGCTCTACCATCGGCGCTCGATGGACGAGTCCTTGAAGGAGCGGCGGATCAGATGACGGCGGCTGTCCGAGACCTGACAGCGATCCGCCGCGACATCGTGGCCTGTCGGGCCTGCCCTCGGCTCGTCGAGTGGCGCGAGCGCGTGGCGCGGCAGAAGACCCCCAGGTTCGCTGACCAGGCGTACTGGGGAAGGCCGGTGCCGGGGTTCGGCGACCCGGCCGCTCGCATCTTGGTGGTGGGCCTGGCTCCCGCGGCGCATGGCGGGAACCGCACCGGCCGCACCTTCACCGGGGATCGCTCTGGTGACTTCCTGTACGCAGCCGTGCATCGAGCGGGGCTGTCGAGCCGGCCGCAGTCAGTGTCGCGGGACGATGGCTTGCAGCTCTGGGGCGTCTATGTCGCTTCGGTGAACCGATGCGCGCCGCCGGGGAACCGGCCGACCACCGAGGAGCGGGACACCTGCCTGCCGTACCTGGTCCGGGAGCTCCGAGCACTCGACCAGGTCCGGACCGTGGTGGCGCTCGGCGCGTTCGCCTGGGACGGCGTCCTCCGGGGGTTCGCCTCGTTGGGTCACCGGGTGCGGCCCCGGCCCGCGTTCGGACACGGCACCGAGGTCGTGATCGGCCCGTACACGGTCCTCGGATGCTTCCACCCGAGCCAGCAGAACACGTTCACCGGCAAGCTCACGCCGTCGATGCTCGATGCGGTGCTCGGGCGGGCCACGGCGGTCGCCGGCCTGCCCGGCTGATCAGCCCTCGTCCTGGGCATCCTCGCTGCCGTCCTGGTCCCGGATCCGCTGGGCCAGGAACCGGCGGATGACGGGTAGCCGGTTCAGCTCAAGGATGAACAGCACGAGGAGGGTGGACAGGATCCCGGCGAGGAACGCCCCGGACCCCACGAGGACCCCCACCGCCGCGACGGCCCACGCCGATGCCGCGGTGGTGAGCCCGAGGATACCGCCGGTGGCCTCCCGGAAGATCAGCCCGGCGCCGAGGAAGCCCACGCCGGTGACCACCCCGGCGATGACCTTCTCGGCCGACGCCGGGAAGCCCTCAACCCCGATGGCGGTGAACCCCGCCGCGCCGAGCGCGATCAGGGCGAACGTGCGCTCGCCGGCGGGCTTGCCCCGCCACTCCCGCTCGAAGCCGATGGCGTAGCCGAGGCCAGTGGCCAGGGCCATCCGGCCAACCAGCGCCCATTCCGAGAACGGCAGCACGGGACAAGGCTAGCCCATGGGGAAGAGGGAATCGTTGTTGGCGGTTACCCTGAGAAGCATGCGCCGCCACGGCATGTTCCCTGCCCCCGTCCCGGACCAGGACCGCCGCCCCATCAGGAAGCAGACGGTCCGCCGGGTGATCGCCACCTTCCGTCTCTACCGGGGGAAGGTGGCGCTCGTCGGCCTGGCCATCGTCGTGACCTCCGGGTTGGGCGTGGTCAACCCGCTCCTGATCAAGCACATCTTTGACCACGCCCTGTTCGGGATCCGGTCGGGTGGGTGCGACGGCCGTTCGTGCCCAAACTTCCACACGCTCTACTGGGACGTATCGTTCATGATCGCGATCCCCATCGTCTCCGGGATCATCGGCATCGGGCAGACCTATCTGGCGAACACGGTGGGGCTGCGCGTGATGCAAGACTTCCGCAACGCGCTGTACCGGCACTTGCAGTTCATGCCACTCCGGTTCTTCACGGCGACCCGGACCGGCGAGATCCAGTCCCGCCTGGCGAACGACGTCGGCGGGGTTCAGACGGTGGTCACCGACACCGCCTCGTCGATCCTGTCGAACGTCGTGGTCATCACCAGCACGGTGATCGCCATGCTGGTGGTGTCGTGGCAGCTCACCGCGCTGTCGTTGTTCATGGTCCCGTTCTTTATGTGGCTCACGTACAAAGTGGGGAAGGCCCGGCAGAAGGTGGCCACGGTCACGCAGCAGTCCTTAGCCGATCTGACGTCGATCACCGAGGAGACCCTGTCGGTGTCCGGCATCCTCCTGTCGAAGGCCTTCGGCCGCCAACGGCACGAGATCGATCGGTTCCAGGGCGAGAACGAACGGCTCACCGGCCTCCAGATCCGCCAGACGATGATCGGGCGGTCCTTCTTCGCCGTGATCGGGACCATTTTCTCCATCACTCCCGCTCTCGTCTATCTGGTCGCTGGATGGGTGCTGGCGGGTGGAGGCGCCGCCGCTGCAGCGATCACGGGAGGGACGATCGTCGCGTTCACCACCCTCCAGTCGCGGTTGTTCTTCCCCATCGGTTCCATGCTCCAGGTCTCGAGCGACGTCCAGACGTCGATGGCGCTGTTCGACCGGATCTTCGAGTACCTGGACATGGACCACGACATCGCCGACGCGGCGGACGCGGTGCCCCTGCCTCCGGAGCAGGTCCGCGGGCGGGTCCAGTTCAGCGACGTCTGGTTCCGGTACGAGACGCCCCCCGAGGGTGTTCCGCCAGTGTCCCCGTCCGACCTCGGCGACGGGCACCGTGCCCCGCGGGAATGGACCCTGGAGGGCGTCACGCTCGACATCGAGCCAGGGCAGCTCGCGGCCCTGGTCGGGCCGAGCGGCGCCGGCAAGACGACCATGACCTACCTGGTGCCGCGGTTCTACGACGTGCAGGAGGGCGCGATCTTGATCGACGGGGTGGACGTCCGCAACCTCAAACTCGAGTCGCTCGGCGACCTGATCGGCATGGTCACGCAGGAGACCTATCTGTTTCACACCACGGTCCGGCGGAACCTCCTCTACGGCAAGCCCGACGCCACTCAGGAGGAGCTCGTGGCCGGGGCGAAGGCGGCGTTCATCCACGATCGGATCCAAGAGCTGCCCGAGGGGTACGACACCATCGTCGGAGAACGCGGGTACAAGCTCTCCGGCGGGGAGAAGCAGCGGCTGGCCATCGCCCGGGTGATCCTCAAGGACCCGAGGATCCTGATCCTGGACGAGGCGACTTCGAGCCTCGACACAACGTCGGAGCGGCTCGTGCAGGAGGCGCTCCGCCCGCTGATGCAGGGGCGGACGACGATCGCCATCGCGCACCGGCTCTCCACGATCCTCTCGGCCGACGTGATCTTCGTGGTCGACAGGGGCAAGATCGTCGAGCGGGGCACGCACCGCGAGCTGATCGAGCGCGGCGGGTTGTACGCACGCCTATATGAACAGCAGTTCCGGGGCGGCATGGTCGAGGCGGAATGCGAGGACGGTGTGGTGCTGTCGACCGGCGAGGTCGTCCGCACCGCGAGCGGCCCCCGCGAGGGCTGATCGTGGGAGCAGGCTCCTAGGCGCCGAGCCGCTTCTGGTAGCCGAGTAGGACGAAGCCGTCGGGGAAGACGCGGTCCTCCATCCGTTCGAAACCCAGCGCCTCGTACATGGCCTGCGCGGCTCGCATGCGTTGTGTGGTGTTCAGGGTCAGCCGGCGCTTGCCGGCGCGCCGAGACTCGTCGATGGAGGCGTCCATCAACATCCTGGCCACGCCCCGGCGCCTGGCCTCGGGGTGCACACCCAACATGCGGAGGTGGGCCTCGTCGGGCGGGACCGGCGGCTCGCCCTCCTCGGTTCGACCCTCCAGCTCCAGGGTCGCCGAGCCCAGGATCCGCCCATCCTCCACAGCGACGAGCACGACCGTTCGTCCGGCGCGGCCACCGACATCGGCGATCCGGTCAAGGTATCGGTTCCAGTCGGCGTCCTCCGGGCGAACGAACTCCCGATAGGCCAGGGCCGTGACCCGTCCTGCTTCCTCGTACTCCTGGGGGAGGGCCCGTCGAACCTCGATGGCCATGGCAGGAGGCTATCGCGCCGGCTCACGGTCAAGCCGATTGACGGCCTGGGGTTCCTCCAGGGAGGATGGAGGTGTGGCGGAACCCCAGCCCGACACCGTGCGACTCCTCCTCGAAGGCCATCGGGCCCTGGCGGCAGAGCTGCTGTCCAGCTTGGAGGAGCGGGGCTATCCGGACGCCCGGCCGGCGCACGCCGCGTTGTTCATGAACATCGACCGACGGTCGGGGACTCGTCTCACCGAGCTCGCCCGGCGGGCCCGGATCACCAAGCAGGGCATGATGCTGATCGTCGACGACCTGGAGAATCGGGGCTATGTCCGGCGCGTGCCGGACGTGGAGGACGCGAGGGCCAAGGTCGTCCGTCTGACGGCGCGGGGCCGGCGGTACGTGGCGGAGGCTCGCCGGGCGGTGGCCGCGCTGGAGGCTCGGGCCCGTCGCGAGCTCGGCGACCGCCGGTATGAGGCCCTCCGAAGCTCCCTCGAGCAGCTCGTCGGGATGGGCGGCGAGGTGACCGAGGAGTGAGCCGCACGGTCGCTAGACCCCGACGGTCACGTTCGGCAGCTTCCCCACGCCGAAGGTAACGAGCTCCGCCCCACCTCCGATCAGGTTGCGCGCCCCGGGCCTTTCGACGAGACGGTAGGGTGGACGCCGATGGAATCGGGGGGGCCCGAAGAGCTCGCCGACGGCTTGCCGGGATGGTTCCCGCGCGTCCTTCGGATCGTGTCCATTCGAGCAGTGTGGGTCCTGATCGTCGCGACCATCGGGACGCTCGTGATCCTGTACCTGGTGCGGCGACTCTCGGATTTCTTCACCATCATCCTGACGGCCCTGTTCCTCTCGTTCGCCATCGAGCCGGCGGTGAACTGGTTCGCAGGCAGGGGGATGCGGCGTGGGGTCGCCACCGGTCTCATGTTCGTGTTCATCCTGATCGCCGTAGCCATCCTGCTCATGATGATCGTCCCGGCCATCGTCTCGGGCTTCAGACAGTTGGTGGCGAACACCGACACGTGGGTGGCCACGATCACCCGGTGGTTGGACCGGCTGGGGATCACGGTCGATCAGGCGAGGCTGACCGAGCAGATCAAGAGTCGGGCCGAGGACATCGTCGGCTACGCGGCGAACTTCGCCGGACGCGTCTTCGGCATCGCGACGTCCATCTTGGGCGGCCTGTTCCATTGGGCGACGATCGGGCTATTCACGTTCTACTTCGTGGCCGAAGGGCCGCAGGTGCGACGGGCCATCTGCAGCGTCCTTCCTCCCGAGCGTCAGCAACGCGTGCTCTTCGTCTGGGACCAGGCCATCGACAAGACGGGCGGCTACTTCTACTCGCGTCTCTTGCTCGCCGCCATCAACGGGACCGGGATGTACATCACGCTCCGCGTCTTCGGCGTCCCGTTCGCCGCACCGCTTGCGGTCTTCGAGGGCGTGGTGTCCGAGTTCATCCCCATCGTGGGGACGTACATCGCGGGCGCGGCGCCCATCGGCGTGGCCTTCCTGGTCTCGCCCGCTGCTGGGATCGGCGCGCTGATCTACGTGCTCGCGTACCAGCAGCTCGAGAACTACATCCTGAGCCCGCGCCTGACGGCGCGAACCATGAACCTGCATCCCGCCGTGGCATTCGCCGCCGCCCTCATCGGGGGCCAGCTCGGGGGGATCCTTGCCGCCTTCCTTGCGTTGCCGGTGGCGGCGGTCATCCAGGCCTCGATCCAGGAGTACGGACGTCGCTATGCGGTCGTCGAGAGTCCACTCACGGGGGGTGTGGCCATTCCTTCCCCTATGCCTCCCGGTGAGCCCGGGGTCTCCTGGTGGGAGCGGGTCAAGACGATGGTCGGACGTCGCAGCGGCGGAGGCTCCGAGTCATAACGTGACCCTGCGCGAGGGGTTGAGGACTCCGAACCCTTGCGTGCTCCTGCTGGTCGTGATCCCGTAGACCGTGGACAGAAGACCAACGGACGAGACCGAAGGCACGTCCGAACGGCGGTCCATTCGCCGGGTGCTTCTACGACGGGCCATCCCGCTGGCGATCACGGCGATCGGGCTGTACATCGTCTGGCCGGCGCTGATCGACGTGTTCTCGTCGTGGCCACGCTTGCTGACCCTCCAGCCGGCCTGGATTATCGGTTCCTTGGGGGCCGAGCTGGCCAGCTTCGCGGCGCTCTGGGAGCTCCAGCGGATCGCGCTTCGCAGCGATGGATGGTTCCTGGTCGTCACGTCGCAGCTGGCCGGAAACGCGTTCAGCCGGATCGTGCCGGGCGGGGCCCCGGCCGGCGCTGCGCTCCAATACCGCATGCTGACGGTGGGCGGGCTGGACGGCGCGTCGACGGCCGTCGGGCTGACCACCGTGTCCTTGCTCACCACGGCGACCACCTTCGCCCTCCCGGTGCTGAGCATCCCGGCCATCCTGAGCGGGATCCCGGTCGACGAGAAGCTGTCGAATGCTGCCTGGCTTGGTCTCGCCATCTTCGTCTTGCTGTTCGCCGTGGGGGTAGCCATGCTCGTGTGGGACGCGCCGCTCCGGTGGGTAGGGGACGCCGTCGAATACGTCCTTCGGTGGTGGAAGCGAGGTCATCGAGATCGGTCGGACCTCCCGTTCCGGCTGGTAACCCAACGGAACCTGATCCGAGACAACCTTGGGTCGAGGTGGGGCGAGGCCCTGGCCACCACGATCGGGCGATCGCTGTTCGACTACCTGGCGCTGCTCGCCGCGCTTCGCGCCACCGGGTCGCACGCGCGCCCGTCGCTCGTGCTCCTGGCCTACGTCGTCTCGCAGGTCCTGGGGATCATCCCCATCACTCCGGGAGGCCTGGGGTTCGTGGAGGCGGGGCTGGCCACCACGCTCGGGCTGGCGGGGGTGAGCGGAGCCCGGGCCGTGCTGGCAACCCTGGCTTACCGGATGGTTTCCTACTGGCTTCCGATCATCGCCGGTTCGGTGGCCTACCCTGTCTTTCGCCATAGGTACAGGACCTCCTGACACCCCGAAACGGCGGGCCGTGCGCATGATTCCCGGCTGGGGTTCGGGTAGGGTGGCTGGAGAACGGCCTGGGGGGAGGGGGTAGCAGCATGCGCACTCGACGGACTCAAGAGACCTCGATGTTCGGGGCCATCACCGGGATCTGGTGGTTGTTCCTCATCACGGGCATCGCCTGGTTGATCATCGCGTTGATCGTGCTGCGATTCGACATCACCTCGATCGGCACGGTCGGTGCGCTGTTGGGGGTCGTGTTCCTCATCGCGGGGCTGAACGAGGGGATGATCGCCATGGTGCGTCCGACCTGGAGGTGGGCCCACCTCGCGCTGGGGATCCTCTACGTGATCGGTGGGTTCCTCGCGTTCGCCAGTCCATACGACGCGTTCTGGGCGCTCGCGTCGATCCTTGGCTTCCTGCTCGTGCTGAAGGGGAGCCTGGACGTCGTCGTCTCGGCGATGACGAAGGATCTCAACGAGTTCTGGTGGCTCGGGTTGGTGACCGGCATCCTTGAGCTCCTGCTGGGGTTCTGGGCATCGCAACAGCTCTTCCCGGCCAGGGCGACGCTGATCCTGATCTGGGTGGGCTTTTTCGCCTTGTTCCGGGGCATCAGCGAGATCGTGCTGGCGTTCCAGATCCGGCGGTTGCACGGGGTGCCCACCCTGTAGCACTAGCGGGCGAGCGCCGGCCTGGTCGACGCGAACCGCTCGAGCGGGATGGGCGGGCGCTCGCCGATGGCGAGGTCGGCCAGGATCCGCCCGATGAGCGGGGTGAACTTGAACCCGTGGCCGCTGCACGCCGAGCCGATCACGACCCCTCCACGCCGGTCCAGGACGAAGTCCTCGTCTGGAGTGTTGGTGTACAGGCACGTGTCGGTCGCCCCGGTCGGCCGGTGCGGCCCGAAGCGCGTCGCGGTGTAGTCAACGACCCTCGCCACCCGATCCGGATCCGGGTCGAAGGAACGCTCGTCCGGGTCCACGGCCGGCCCCGACCTGTGCACCGACACCTTGAACCGGCCGGGCTCCTCCGGGTTGGGGACGACGTACGGGGTCTGGACCGGGTCCACGGTCCAGTCGATGACGGTCGGCAACGGCGACGGCTCGTCCAACGCGAAGTAGGTCACCTGCTCGAAGCTTGGGACCAGCGGAATGGGGAGGCCGGCGTCCGCCAGGAGTCCTCCGGCCCACGGCCCGGCCGCGATGACCGCAACCGGCGCCCGATACGTCGACCCCTCCGCGTTCACCTCGACCCCGTTTCCGTCGGCCGTGACCCGTTCGACCATGGTCTGCTGAAGGACCGTGGCCCCGCCCTCAGCCGCCAGCCGGGCCTGGGCGTTCACCGTGCGCTCCGCCAAGCACACGCCCCCCTCCTCCTGCAGGAAGATCTCCGCGCTCGGGTCGAACCGGAGTGCCGGCCACCGCTCCCGCACCGCCTCTGGCTTCACGTACTCGAGGCGCTCACCTGCGGCCTCGAGCGCGCTCGCCGTCTCCCTGCCGCCGACTCCAATGTCGAGGCCGCCCGTCGTGATCAGGAGCCTCTCGCAGGCCCTGGCTTCCAGGTCCCGCCAATCCGCGAGGGCGACTCGAGCCATGCGCACGTAGTCGGGGTGGTTGTAGGAGATCCGGAAGATGCGGGTGGGACCGCCCGAGCTGCCCCTCGCATGACCGATCTCGAACCGCTCGAGAAGCAGGACGTGCCGCCCGCGCTCGGTGAGAGAGCGGGCGGTGGCCGTCCCCATGGCCCCGCCCCCCACGACGATCGCGTCGAAGTCCTGATCCACGACGGCGAGCCTACCCAGCCTCGATGGTCTCGATCCTGGCCGGTCCGATCTTCGCCGGCTTCCCGGCCACCCGCACGTCCGCCGCGCCTTCGGGGGAAGGGTTCCACAGCCGGACCTGGAGGACCCCGTCCTTCCGACGAACGCTCGACAGGACTGCGTCCCCCTCGACGGCGAGGAGCGAGCCGTTCGAGGGCAGCGCGCCCTTCCCCACCGCCGGCACCTCGCGGAGGGGAAGGGCGAATCGTTCCCAGTCCTCCATGAGCCCGAGGCGAGTCGCGCCGGCCTGAACCGCGAGCTCGAACGTCGTCGATCCGAGCATCTGGGCGTCGGGGGTCGCCACGTCGGGTCCGGCGGCGAACGGGCGCGTGGCCAGGTGCTGCCTGCTGATCGTCTCCACGCATCGGATGAGCGTGATCGCCAACTCATCCTCGGTGACCTCGTACTCGAAGACCCCCTCGTGGAACACGGCGATGCCGCCGGCCTGGACGACGTGGCGAGCGGGCCACGTGGGCGAGGGAGCTTCCAGCTCGCCTCCCTCCGAGACGAGCCCCCGCTCGACGAGCTCGAAGGGCGACCCGGCCAGGGAGCCCGCGGCCGGCTCGGCCAGCCGGACGTGGATCCGGAGGCGATGGTTCGGGCTCCGGTTGTCGATCTCTCCCGAAAGCCGAACGAAAGACTCTCCACCCCTCCGAGCGACATGCATCCGTACGGAAAGCCCGTCGTCGAAGTCGGCCTGAACTTCGTTGCCCTCGGCGGCAACCGACCACCGAGGACGCCGGGCCGGTCGGCCCTGTTCCTCGAAGCAGAAGTTGTAGAGGTCGCCCACGTCGGGCTCGTCTCGCAGGGTGAAGGCGATGCCGCCGCTGGTCACCCATCCATCTCTCTCTCGCGGGGCGGGCGTCTCCGGCGAAGCCGCGACGACGCCATCCACTCGCCATCCCAAACCGGGAACGCCTTCGCGATCGAACGGCGATGGATTGAACCGCAGGGTCCCGGATTCGGCCATGGCCGACCCGAGCCCCTCGAGCGCCCGCGCGATGACCCCCTCCGCGATGGCCCGCGCCTCGGCGTATCGGGTGTCCACGTCGCGGGCTACCTGGTCGTGCGAACACCCGCAGACCGAGTCGTGCGCCCCGTTCCACAGCAACAACGTCCACGCCCGATCCAGCTCCTCGGCCGGCCAGTCCAACTCGGGGACCAGGGCCGCGAGTGGCTCGGCGTACCGCTCCACCAGCGCCTCCACCCTGCCGCGCTCGCGCTTCTGGTTGGTTCGGGCCGAGTACACGTTCGGGAGGAGGTGAGCCCGGGCCGACGAGCGGAGCTCGCCCCGCCACGAGGGCAACCCGTCGACCGCCCGGGCGTCCAGATGATCGGAGAGGGAGCCGATGCGAACCGTCATCCCCGGGAGGTGCTCATCCGCGACGGCCAGCCGCTCGGGGAGCGTTGCGTCTGGCCCCGTGTGATCGGCGCCAACGGTGATGAGCATCCGCTCGGACGCCAGGAACGGGGCCACGTGCTCGGCCTTGCGTCGCAAGGACGCCGCCAACTGCTCGGGATCCTGCTGCTGCTCGATGTCCGACCCGAGTGAGTAACCGAATGCGAGGTATTCGGCGAGCACGCGGCTCCCATCCGGAGCCTCCCACCAGAACTGGGTCCGGTCGATCTCCTTCGGTACCCCACGCCACACCACCGCCCGGTCGATCCCCTCGTGGGCCAGGATCTGTGGTATCTGCCCGACGTGGCCGAATTGGTCGGGCAGGTACCCCACCATGAGCGCTCGGCCGAGCTCGCCCGCCCGGGCCAGCCCTCGCTCCAGGTTGCGGAGGTGGGACTCGCCGGAGACGAGGAACTCGTCCATCTGGGTCACCCACGGGCCCGCGGAGAGCCTTCCGTCCTCGGCCAGCCGCCGGATGTCGGCCTCGCGTTCCGGGCGGACGGTGAGGTAGTCGTCGATCATCGCGGTCTGTCCGTCGAGGTGGAAGTGTGGGAACCCGGCGTTCCCCAGCTCGATCAGCGTGTCCATCATCGCCACCAGGCGCTCTCGGAACTCGTCGAACGGCGCGTACCATTCGCGGTCCCAGTGTGTGTGGGGGACGAGCGTGATCAGGGTCGGTTCCACGGGGCGGGCGCTCAGGGTTCCGCCGAATCTCCCCGTCGCCTGATCCAGGAGAAGAGGGAGCGTCGTCGGCCGACACCGATCTGAGACGGCACATCAGGGTCGGGTTGCATCGTGAGCCTCGTCTCGACGACCTCATGGCGGGTCAGATAGCTCGACACCGTGGCCTGGATGACGGCGGCGGCGGGGAGTGCCATGAAGGCCCCCAGGATCCCGGAGATGGCCGCACCGGCAAGGGCGGCGAAGAAGGCCACCGCCGGATGCAACTGCATGGTCCGGGCCGTGATCCGAGGGCTCAGCAGGTAGTTCTCGATCTGCTGGTACACGACCACGTAGATCAGGAAGATGAGCGCGGACCACGGGTCGGACAGCAGCGCCACGAGGAGCGGGACCGCAGCGCCGATGTAGGTGCCTATAACGGGAATGAACTGCGACACCAGGCCCATCCACAGCGCCAACGGAAGGGCGAAGGGCACCCCGAGGAGCATCAGCGCGATGAATGCGAAGAACGCCGAGATCGCGGCGAGCAGCAGGCGCGAGTACAGGAACCCACCCGTCTTGTCGATCGCGATCTCCCAGGCGTCCAGGATCTCGCGCTGGCGTCGAGGCGGAAGGACCGAGCAGACGGCGCGCCGCAGCCGAGGGCCGTCGGCCACAAGATAGAAGGTGAACAGGCCGATCGTGAGGACCTGGAACAGCAGGCCGAGCATGAACGCGCCCACCGAAGCCAGGCTCGTGGCGATGCGGCTGACGGCAACGTCCGCGTTCCGAAGCTGATCCAGGATCTCGCTGCCCGTGAGCTCGATATTGAACCATCGCTTGGTGTAGACGCTCGCCTCCTCCAGCCAACCAGGCACCCTCGTCACCAATTGTTGGACCTGGTCGATGACCAGCGGCACCATTGCGGCGACCGTGACGAGCAGGATGGCCGCCAGTCCGAACAGCACGACGCCGGTCGCGGCGCCCCTCGGCCATCCGCGCTTCTTCACCAGCCAGTTCACTGCGGGCTCCAGCGCGAAGGACAGGAACAGTGCGGTGATGAGCCAGAAGATGAGGTCCCTGAGCCTGCGGACGAGGAGGAGGGCGGCGTAGGCCGCGAAGGCCGTGAACACGACGAGGAGGAGCAGCCGGGGGATCCACGGCGGCATCCGTTCTGATCCGGCCTCCGCGGGGGCGGGAGGCGGTCCTTCGCCTGGGGCCGGCGTCTGTTGGATCTCGGTACTGGTTGCCACGGGCATCGGCTCCCGCAAGGGCTCCGTTCAGCGTATCGGCCGAAGGGCAAGGGTGCACGCGACTGTCGACGCACATCCGAGCGGCCGGGCTACGATGGCTCCATGAGACCCGAGACACAGGGCAAGACCGGACGACCCACGCCCACGCGCAACAAGCCGAGGCGTCCCCGAGACGAGCTCGGCCGGCCCCAACCGTGGGATGCCGAGAACCACCTGGACTTGGAGGACTTCGACAAGCTCCCGCTGGAGGAGAACCATCGCCTGGGCCGCGAACACTTCAACGCCGGAAGGTTCTTCCCCGCCCACGAAGCCTGGGAAACGGCATGGAAGCAGGCCCGAGACACCGGCGATGCGGAGTTCTTCAAGGGCCTGTCGCAGCTGGGGGCAGGGTTCGTCCACCTGTTGCGGGGGAATGCCCACGGCACGATGCAGCTCCTGCGTCGGGCGGCCCGTCGGATCTCCCGATATCCCACGGGCCACTTCGGCGTGGACACGGCCGAGGTGAGCCGCAGGGCGGAGGAAGTCGCCAAAGCGGTCGAGCGAGGCGAGATCGAGCCTGGTGAGGACGCCGAGTTCACCGCTCCCAAGGTCTAGGCGCCGGTTGACTGGCGCTCCCCGGTCTGTGCACCATTAGCATGGATATGACCTCCTCCAGCTCGGACGGCGCCCCCCAGGTGATGGAGTGGAGGGGCCGAACGGGCCCGTTCACCATCCGGGTCAATCCGGGCGTGTTCGCTCCGAGCCACACGAGCCGCTCGATCGCCGAGGCCCTCGAGATCGCTCCGGGCGACACCGTGATCGACGTCGGTTGCGGGAGCGGGGTGCTCTCCTTCGTGGCGGCTCGGCTCGGCGCGGGGAAGGTGATCGGATGCGACCTCTCCGAGCCCGCGATCGAGGTGGCCGACGACAACGCCGAACGCCTCGGCCTGAAGGACCGGGTGGAATTCCGGGTCGGGAACCTCCTCGAGCCGGTCCGGGGCCAGCAGGCCGACGTCATCATCGGCGACGTCTCGGGGATCCCCGACGAGATCGCACGGGTCTCCGGGTGGTTCCCGGACGGGCGAGCTGGCGGACCGACGGGGGCCGAGCTTCCGGCGGCGATGCTCGAGAGCATCCGGGAGACCGAGTGCCTCGCCCCCGGGGGCCGCCTGTACCTTCCGACGGGAACGATCCAGGCCGAGAACCGGATCCTGGAAGTGGCCCGACGGATCTTCGGTGCCGCCAATCTCCAGGCCATCGTGTCGCGCGAGCTTCCCCTACCGGATGTGGTGGCCAAGTCGAAGGCCGTGGCCCGGATGATGAAGGAAGGGATCCTCGACCTCCATGCCCGGGGCAGCAGGTTGTTATGGCGGTTGCGGGTGTGGCGGTGCGTGCTTCCCTCCGGCGGCTCCGCCGAGATCGTCTCCAGCTAGCCCGCGCCTTCGTCGCCGACAGGCCCCGCCCCGTCGCCCGCCTCCACCTCGACGACCGCCTTCACCCAGTACCCCGCCTCGCGCAGGCGATCCCCGCCGCCCCGGTCGATCGCCAGGACGACGATCCCGATCTGGCATCCCGCCGCCTCCAGCGCCCTGGCCGCCCGCAGCACCTGCGTGCCAGTGGTGGAGACATCCTCGATGAGGCCGACCTGCGACCCCGACGGCGCGTGCCCCTCCACCTGCGACATCGTCCCGTAGGGCTTCGGCTCCTTGCGCACGACGGCGAGCGGAAGGTGGGTCTGGAGCGCCACGGCCGCGACGAGGAGCGTGGCCGCTCCCTCGGGCGCAGCCAGATGCGTGATTCCCTCCGGGAGTAGCGCGGCCACCGCGTCCGCCAGCTCCTTCAGGAGCTGTGGATCGGTGAGGAATCGGAACTTGTCGAAGTAGATCGATGAGCTCTTGCCGGAGGACAACACGAAATCCCCGTGGAGCTCGGACGCCGCGAGGAGCCGCTCCGCGAGGTGGTCGGACATCGCGGGTAGCATAGGCGCCCGATGGGCCTGTACCGGGCGGTGGCCCGCCCCCTGTTTTCCTCGCTCCCACCGGAGGCCGCCCATCGGTTGGCGCAGTTCATCCTTTCGCTCCCCCTGCCGTGGGAGCTGATCGGCGGAACCCCGAAGGATCCGGCGTTGCGCACCTCGCTCGCCGGGATCGAGCTGTCGAACCCGGTCGGCCTGGCAGCGGGATTCGACAAGTCCTGCCGACATCTGGATGTCCTCGGGCGACTGGGGTTCGGGTACGTGATCGGAGGGACGGTCACCCGCGATCCGCGTTCGGGGAACCCCAAGCCCCGGATCGCCCGGTATCCGAGACGGGGGTCGTTGACGAACGCCATGGGCTTGCCGAATCCGGGGGTCGAGGCGGTCGCGCGCACGCTGTCCCGATCCCCCTGGTCCGGGCCGAGATTGGCGAGCATCGCCGACCAGGACCCGGGCGAGGTCATGGCCACCCATGCCCAGCTCGAGCCCCACGTCGACGGGGTCGAGCTCAACGTGAGTTGTCCCAACGTCTCCTGGGGCCGGGACCGCGACAACGAGGGCCACTTGACCCTGCTCATGCGACAGCTCGGCGCCCGGCGAGCCAGGCCGCTGTTCGTCAAGCTCCCGCCCTTCCGGAGCGACGTCGAGCGCGAGGCGGTGCTGGCGCTCGCGCGCATCGCCCAGGACGGCGGCGCCGACGGCCTCACCTGTTCCAACACGCGGCCGGTGTCCGACCGGCGCCTGTCGGTGGGGGCCGGCGGACTCTCCGGCCGCGAGCTGTTCCCCGACACGGTACGGATCGTCGAGGCCGTCCGGACGGCGACCGGGGGGGAGCTCCCCATCAACGCATGTGGCGGCGTCTTCTCCGCTGCGGATGCTTTGGCCTGCCTCGACGCCGGCGCCACTACCGTCCAGGTGTACACGGGGTTGATCGAAGGAGGCCCGCGCGTGGTTCGCCACATCGTGAGAGGGCTGTCCGAGGCTCCGAGCGGCCGGTCCCTTGCCCCAGCGTCCTCTCCCGGTCAAGATGGCACGCGTCCCGGCAGGCTTCGGAGGGGGTTTGGCGCAACCGCAGGTGCAGGTGAACGACGTCCAGGCCCCGCGGGAGGCGCGGGCGGCCGTCCGGCTCCAGGGGGTCCGGAAGCGCTTCGGTGAGGTCGTGGCCGTCGACGGCGTCGACCTCGAGGTGCGGGAAGGCGAGTTCTTCTCCCTGCTCGGACCATCGGGTTCGGGCAAGACCACGTGCTTGCGGATGATCGCCGGTTTCGAGGCGCCATCGGAGGGCCGAGTCTGGCTCGGTGGCAGGGACGTGACCAGTCTCGCCCCCTACGAGCGCGACGTGAACACGGTGTTCCAGGACTACGCGCTGTTCCCGCACATGACGGTGGGGGAGAACGTCGAGTACGGGATGAGGGTGAGGAAGGTCCCAAAGGACGAGCGGCACGATCGGGTGACCGACGCGATGCGGATGGTCCGGCTGGAAGGCTTCGAGGGTCGAAAGCCCGGACAGCTCTCCGGGGGGCAGCGTCAACGAGTGGCCCTGGCCCGGGCCCTGGTGAACCGCCCCACGGTGCTCCTGCTGGACGAGCCCCTCGGCGCCCTCGACCTGAAGCTCCGACAGGCCATGCAGATCGAGCTGAAGCAGATCCAGCAGCAAGTGGGGCTCACGTTCATCTACGTGACCCACGATCAGGAGGAGGCGCTCACGATGAGCGACCGACTCGCGGTGTTCAACCGCGGAAGGATCGAGCAGGTCGACACACCGGCGGAGGTCTACGAGCACCCCGCCACCGGGTTCGTGGCCGGCTTCGTCGGCATCTCGAACGTGCTTGAGGGGGAGGCCGCCAGGTTGGTGACCGGGTCTCCGGACGCGTTCACCATCCGGCCCGAGAAGATCCACTTGGCGGGCCCCGACACCCAGGAGCGACCGGAGGAGTGCACGGCAACGGGGCACGTGCGCGAGGTCGTATACCTCGGTGCCCTTACCAGGTACATCGTCCCCCTCGACGTCGGCGGCGAGCTGGTGGTGGTCCAGCAGAACCTGACCACATCGTCGATGGAGGCGCTCCAGGTCCGGGGGCAGGCCGTCCGGCTCGTCTGGAGTAGACACAACAACCGTCCGGTCGAGCAGGACGAGCGTACAGAAGGGTCGTGAGGCCCGGAGAAGGGGGAGGCATGGGGAAGGTAAAAACGCTGATCGCCGTCGCAGGAGTAATCGCCCTTCTGGCCGCGGCGTGTGGTGAGGAGGAGGCGACCTCTCCCGGTGGAGGTGGGGGACCGACTGTCATCGACTCGATCGGACCCACCGAGGGCGCCCTGAGCCTGATCGCGTGGCCCGGCTACACCGAGAAGTCGTGGGTGAAGCCATTCGAGCAGGAGACCGGGTGCGAAGTCACGGTCAAGTACGGGAATACCTCGGACGAGATGGTGAACCTCATGCGCCAGCAGGGAGGTTCGCTCTACGACGGCGTGTCGGCGTCGGGGGACGCCACGAACCGGTTGATCGCGAGCGGCGATGTCGCGGCCGTCGACGTCGAGGGGCTGTTCCCCGAGTACGCCAATGTGATGGAGTCGCTCCAGGCGCCCTCCCACAACACGGTGGACGGGCTCCACTACGGCGTGCCATACATGTGGGGACCGAACTTCCTCATGTACAACACTGATGAGGTCACCCAGACCCCGTCGAGCTGGGACGTGGTGTTCGAGCCGGGCTCGCTGTACGCCGGCAAGGTCACGGCCTACGACAGCCCGATCTACATCGCCGACGCGGCGATGTACCTCATGACCCATCAGCCGGACCTGGGCATCTCGGACCCGTACGAGCTCACCCAGGAGCAGCTCGACGCCGCAGTTGAGCTGCTGAAGGGCCAGGCCGGCATGATCAGCAAGTACTGGGCCGTGTACACCGACGAGATCGATGGCTTCGAGTCGGGCGACATGGTCATCGGCACGGCGTGGCCGGTGAACCAGCAGTACGTCGAGAAGGTTCCCGTCGAATCGGTGATCCCCTCGGAGGGGGTCACCGGCTGGGCCGACACGTGGATGATGTCCTCGAACGCCCAGCACCCCAATTGCATGCTGAAGTGGATGGAGTACACGCTTCGGTCGGACGTCCAGGAAGACGTTGCCGAGTTCTACGGCGCGACGCCCTCGAATACCGAGTCGTGTCCCAAGCTGGCGAAGGCCCTCGGCGACGCCGCAGCCATCTATCACTGCGGCGACGAGGAGTTCCTGGCGAGCGTGTTCCTGTGGAAGACCCCACTCTCCGACTGCGGGGATGATCGCGGGAACGTCTGCCTCGACTACGCCACCTGGACGAACGCGTGGACGGAGATCCGGGGCGCGGGCTAGTGATCGCGGATGATCTCCGGAGGGTCCGGCTTCGGGCCCCCCGGACCATCTCCGGGGAGCGATGAACCCATGGCCGTCACTGGGGCGACGGCGAGGGGCAGGGCGGGTCGCCGCGTGTCCGCGGCCTTGTTCCGCCGGCCCGGCGCGAAGCTGGCCCTCCTACTCGCTCCACCGCTCCTGTGGATGATCCTGGTCTACCTGTCCGCGCTCTCGCTCCTCCTCGTGACGTCGTTCTGGCGCCTGAACGAGCTCACATCGGAGATCGAGCGGGTGTGGGGCCTCAGGAACTTCGAGACCTTGTGGCGCAGCTCGGTTTATCGGACCATCACGTTTCGGACGACGGGGATGGCGGCGGCGGTTACCGTGACCGACCTTGCCTTGGCCTTTCCCATCGCCTACTACGCCGCCCGGCTGGCGACGCCTCGCGTCCGGTCGGCCCTGCTCCTCGCCGTTACCTTGCCTCTGTGGTCGAACTACCTCATCCGGGTGTTCTCGTGGCGCATCATCACTGCCGGGGAGGGCCCACTCCAATCACTCCTCGGGGCGTTCGGCATCCATCGGTCCCTGGCGGCGAGCAACTGGGCTGTGTGGCTGACCTTCTGTTATCTGTGGCTCCCTTTCGCGATCCTCCCGATCTTCGCGGCGCTCGAGAGGCTGCCCGGCTCGCTGCTTGAGGCATCGAGCGACCTCGGGGCGAAGGGCTGGATGACGTTCCGCCGGGTCATCGTGCCGCTCGTACTCCCGGGGCTCGTGGCAGCATCCATCTTCACCTTCTCGCTCACCCTCGGTGACTACATCACGCCGACGCTCGTGGGGAAGGCATTCTTCATCGGGAACGGCATCTACAACCTGGTGGGACTCGCCAGCAACCTCCCACTCGCCGCGGCCTTCGCCATGGTGCCGGTGGTGATCATGGCGATCTACCTCACCGCGGCGAGGCGCCTCGGGGCGTTCGAGGCCCTGTAGCCCATGGAGTCTCGGCTGGCGAGGGCGATGATCAAGGTCGGGACAGTAGTGACTCTGGTCTTCCTGTACGGACCCCTGATCATCCTGGCCCTGTACGCGTTCAACGTGAACATCACCCGGGCTTGGCCACCGGAGCTGTGGACCATGAAGTGGTTCGGGGTGGCATGGCGCGATCCGGACCTCAGGCCGGCCTTGGCCGGGTCCATCCAGGCCGCGGTAGGCGCGACGCTGATCGCGTTGGTCCTGGGGTCGTGCGCTGCCTTTGCCGTACACCGGTTCCGGTTCTTCGGCCGGGAGACCATCTCGTTCGCGCTGGTGCTCCCCATCGCGCTTCCCGGTATCGTGACGGGCATCGCCCTGTCGTCGGCCATCGACTTCGGGCACACCGTCTTCGGGCTCAACTTCTCCGTGTGGACCGTCATCGTTGGTCACGCCACGTTCTGTATCGTCGTGGTGTTCAACAACGTGATCGCCCGCCTTCGGCGCACCCCAACGTCGCTCGTGGAGGCGTCGATGGACCTGGGCGCGGATGGCTGGCAGACGTTCCGCTACGTGACGGTCCCCGCGATCCGGACCGCGTTGGTGGCCGGCGGCCTTCTCGCGTTCGGCCTGTCCTTCGACGAGATCGTGGTCACGAACTTCACCGCCGGGCCCAAGCTCACGCTGCCGATCTGGGTGTTCAACAACATCCGCCTCCCCCGTCAGCAGCCGGTGGTGAACGCAGTGGCTCTCGTGCTGATGCTGCTCTCGATCATCCCCGTCTACCTGGCTCAACGCCTTACTGGAGGGATGGAGCCGACACCGGCGCCTAGGCGGGCCGCGGCCACCCCCCTCCCCGTCGCGGCCCTCGAGGAAGCGGGTCCCGGGTAGGCCGCGCCGAAGGACGAGTAGGACTTACAGGTATGCGCCCGGTCCGCGCTGCGGCTGGGGCGGACCCGGGGGCGCTCCGCCGGGAAGGCCGCGTCGGCGGAGCTCTTCGAACTGGGCTCGGGCCGCCGTCTGCTGGGCGAACAATGCGGCTTGGATCCCATGGAACAGGCCCTCCAGCCATCCGACCAGCTGCGCCTGGGCCACGCGGATCTCCGATTCGGTGGGGACGGCCTCCATCGGAGGGACCAGCTCGGCGAGCTCCTGCTGGAGGTCGGGCGACAGGACCTCTCGAAGCTCGTCGAAGGAACGGAGGTAGATCTCGCGAAGGCGCGCCCGCCCAGGCTCGTCGATCGTGGCCTGCCGCGTCTCCTCCAGGAGCTCCCGGACCATGGTCGCGATCCGAAGGAGCTTCGCCGGCTCGGTGATGGCCTCCTGCGGTCCGGGGGGGCCCTGCGGTGCCTGCGGCGCGGACAGCGCGCCTTCCTCCGAATCCTGGCCGGCCGCCTGCTCCATCTCCATTGGCCCCTCCACCCTAGCAACCAGCGAGCCGAAGGTCGTGGCTCAGCGGCCGAGGGCAGCGAGCTTTCGGAACATCAGGGCCTCCGCGAGGGCCGCCCGCTCCAGCTCGCCCAGGTCCACGCTCTCGTTCACCGAATGGAGCGAGGAGAGCTCGTCGGAGGCTCCGAACAGGAGCACCGCGATCCCCGGAAACGTGCGCGACAGTAGGGGCACGAGCGGGATCGATCCGCCGCTCCCCATGTCGACGGTCTCCCGGCCCCACGCCTCGCCCATGGCCTCACGAGCGGCCCCGAAGATCTCTCCGTGGGCCTGGACGGCGAAGGGCTCGCCCTCGCCGCCCCGTTCGATCTGGAGGTGTACCCCCCAGGGGGCGTTCGCCTCCAGATGCGAGGTCAGGGCGTCCAGGGCTTTCTGCGCGTCCTGTCCCGGGGGGATGCGCAGGCTCACTTTGGCCCGGGCCACGGGCACGAGCTGATTCGAGGCCTCTCGGATGCGGGGGGCGTCGATCCCCAGGACCGACACGGCGGGTCGGGTCCACAAGCGCTCGGCCACCGAGCCCTCCCCGATCGAGCCCACGCCGGGAAGGACGCCAGCTTCGTCGCGGAACTCGTTCTCGGGGTACTCGACACCGTCCCAGGGTCCCGACGCGAGGCCGGCGATTGCCACGTTGCCGTGATCGTCGTGGAGCGTGGCGAGCAGGCGGGACAGCGCCGTGAGCGCATCGGGGATCGGGCCACCGTACGTGCCACTGTGGACGGCCTTCCGAAGGACTCGGACCTCGACACGACAGTCCACCACCCCGCGAAGCGTGGTCGTCAGGGTGGGGACGCCCCGGCGCCAGTTCCCGGAGTCGGCCACGATCGCCACGTCCGCGGCGAGCAGGTCACGGTGGCCCTCGATCAGGAACGGCAGATTGTCCGTGCCGGCCTCTTCTTCCCCCTCGACGAGGACCTTCACCGCGACCGGCGGCACGCCGCCGAAGGCCTTCAATGCGGCGGCATGAAGCACGATCCCGCACTTGTCGTCGGAGGTGCCGCGACCGTACATCCGCCCGTCGCGGACCGACGGCTCAAACGGCGGCGTGTCCCATTCGTCCACCGGGCCCTCGGGCTGGACGTCGTGATGCGCGTACAGAAGAACGGCGGGTGCCCCCGGGACGGCCGGCGACTCCCCGAAGACGGCTGGATGCTCGCCGGTGGGGAGTTCGATGAGGTGGACGCCCGAGAGCCCCGCGGCCGCCAGGATCTCCGCGGTCGCCTCCGCCGAATCCCGAACCGGTTTCGGGTCGTAGCCGGGGAACGCGATCGACGGGATCCGAACCAGCCGTTCCAGGTCGGCCCGGACGCCGGGCATGAGCCCGGCAACGGTTCCCCGAAGGTCGTCGTCCATCCGGGTGCGAACGATACCGCACGTCCGGCGCCCCGGGTTCGGGGTGAGGCGGCCTACGGGAAGAGCCGCTCGATCAGCCAGCCGCCGTCGGACTGTCTCGTGTATCGGAACCGGTCGTGGAGGCGATGCTCCCGCCCTTTCCAGAACTCCACCGTCTCCGGTGCGAGGCGATACCCGCCCCAGTTCGGGGGGAGCGGGACCTCGAGGCCCTGATATCGGGCGTCGATCTCCCGGTACCGGGCGTCGAGCTCCTCGCGCGAGCTCACGACCGCACTCTGGTGCGAGGCCCACGCGCCCAGGCGGGCCTCGCGGGGCCGGGTCCGGAAGTAGGCCTCGGATTCCTGCCGGCTGGTTCGCTCGACCGTTCCGCCAACGCACACCTGCCGGTCGAGCTCGCGCCAGTAGAAGGCCATCCCTGCCCGAGGGTTGGCGTCCAGCTCGCATCCCTTTCGGCTCTCGTAGTTCGTGTAGAAGACGAAGCCGCGCTCGTCGAGCCCCCTGAGCAACACGTGGCGGATGGACGGACGCCCACCGGGATCGACGGTTCCCAGGGCCACGGCCTCGGGGAGCCGGATCCCGGCGTCCCGCGCGTCGTCGAGCCATACGCGGAACTGCGCGATCGGATCGGGATCCAGGTCACGCTTCGAGAGGGGATCGCGATTCCCGGGGACCTCCGCCACGGCAGCTCCAGGCGACAGTAGCGGATGTGCCCCTTACGAGGAGCAGACCGTGGTCCGGGGCCTCCTCGGGGGTGGGCGTATCCTTTGCTGCCGTGCACATCGACTGGTCCATCGCGCTCGCGTCCGTGATCGTCGGGTTCACCGTCGGCCTGACCGGAATGGGCGGAGGCGCCCTCATGACTCCCATCCTTCTGATCTTCTTCGGGGTGACGCCGACGGCGGCGGTCTCCTCCGATCTGGTCGCCGCGATGGTCATGAAGCCGGTCGGCGGCGGCGTCCATATCCGGCGGAAGACGGTCAGGTGGGAGCTCGTCAGGTGGCTCTTCATCGGCTCGATCCCTGCCGCGTTCGGGGGCGTCCTGCTGCTTCATGCGACAGGTGACAGCGAGGCGGTCGAGACCACCACGAAGGTCTTCCTCGGCGTGACGCTCGTCCTGGCCGCGGCCGCCATGGTGTTCAGGTCCTGGCTCCAGGCTCGGCGGAGCGCCGAGGCTCGTGCCGGTCGGCGCGTGACGCTCGGTCCGGGCGGATCGATCGACGTCAGGATCCCGATCACGGTGATGATCGGGGCCGTGGGAGGCCTGCTCGTGGGCCTCACCTCAGTCGGCTCGGGCTCGATCATCATCGTGTGCCTCATGCTCACCTACCCGACGCTGCGGGGGTCCCAGCTCGTAGGTACCGATCTGGTTCAGGCCGTCCCCTTGGTGACCTCCGCGGCGCTGGCGCACATCCTCGTCGGTGACCTCGAGCTCGGGCTGACCGCTTCGATCCTGATCGGTGCACTCCCGGCCGTGTACGTTGGTGCGCGGCTCTCATCCAAGGCGCCGGAGGGCCTCATCCGTCCCGCCATCGTGCTGGTCCTCCTGGCCTCGGCTCTGAAGCTGCTGGAGGTGCCAACGGCGGTCCTCGGCGTCATCCTCGTGGCGGTTGCCCTCGTGGGACTCCCGATCTGGGGGGCGATCGATGCCGCCGCACACCCTCAGGGCATGTGGGACCGTGCCGGCCTGAGTCGGCGCCGGTGGATAGGCTGGCAGGCGTTTGGCGCGCCGATCGGGATCGGGTTCGCCGTCGCGGCCGCCTACTTCGCGAGGACCCGCCGGCGTCTTGATCCGGCGACGCTCCCACCTGACCACGACGGGACCGTCATCACCGAACCTCACGAAGCAGCCGTTCCCTGAGCGAGCGTGGCATGTTCCAGCGCATCCTCGTAGCCGTGGACGGCTCACCACAAAGTGAGAAGACGATCGCCGTCGCCCTCGATCTCACTCAGCGATACAGCGCAGCGGTAACCGTCGTCCACGTTCGCGAATACGAGCGATACGAGGGGTCCGACGTCGACCTCGGTCCGCCGGTCCCCGCGGAGATCCTCGTGGCGCAGGCGGTCGCGACGTTCGAAGAAGCTGGCGTCGACGCCCGAGGGGAGATCCGCCGGGTGAGCACCGGCGACACGCCCCAACAGATCATCGAGGTTGCGGCCGCGACCCGGGCAGACCTGATCGTCCTCGGATCGCGCGGCATGACCGAATGGAAGAGCCTGCTGCTGGGCGGTGTTGCCAACAAGGTCGTGCACCACGCCGCCTGCCCGGTGCTGTTGGTCCGGTAGAGCGACTGGACGCGCCCATGAAGGAGCCTGCGACCGAGCGAGTCCGGCTGGCCATCGTCGCTCGAGAGTGGGCACGGATCGGCTGCATCGGGTTCGGCGGCCCGCCCTCGCACATCGCGCTCCTCCGCGAGCTGTGCGTCGAACAGCGCCGATGGCTGTCGGCTCCCGAGTTCGAAGACGGCATCGCCGCCACCAACCTCCTCCCTGGCCCCGCCTCGACGCAGCTCGCCATGTACTGCGCCTGGCGCCTCCGCGGCCGCCTCGGTGCGGTGGTCGGCGGATCCTGCTTCATCCTTCCAGGGCTCATCGTCATCCTTGGATTGGCCGCCCTGTTCCTCGGGCCCCACCCGCCGCTGTGGATCAAGGGGGCGGCCGCGGGGGCCGGTGCCGCCATCCCTGCCGTAGCGGTCGCGGCCGCGATGGCGCTCGCGCCCGCCAGCTGGCGTCGGACGGGCACTGCCTGCAATCGCCGGGTTCGTTGGATGGCCTACGTGGTCCTCGGTTTCGCCGCGGCGGCCGCGATCGGCCCGTGGCTGGTCCTGGTCCTTGCTTGCTGCGGGGTGATCGAGGTGGCCGCGGGCGCTCGCGGCGAGCGAACGACGTCGTGGCTGAGCGGGTTCACCCCCGGCCTGAGCGTCCATATGTCCGCAGTCGGCGGCCTCGGCGCCCTTGTGTGGGTGGCATTCAAGGTGGGCGCCCTGTCATACGGCGGGGGGTTCGTGATCATCCCTCTCATGCAGGAGGACGCCGTCAACACCTATCACTGGATGACGGGCGGCCAGTTCCTGAGTGCGGTCGCCCTCGGCCAGATCACGCCCGGACCGCTGATACAGACCGTCGCGGTGGTCGGCTACGCGGCGGCGGGGATCGGGGGGGGCCTTCTGGCCTCGTTCGTCGCCTTCGCCCCCTCGTTCGCCTTCGTCCTCATCGGTGCGCCACACTTCGAGCGGCTGCGTGCCAACACCCGAGTCCAGCGATTCCTCACTGGAGCGGGGACCGCAGCCATCGGCGCGATCGCGGGCTCGGCCATCGTCCTCGGCCTCGAGCTTGAGCACCTCTGGCAACTGGGCGTGCTGGCACTGGCCGCGGCCTGGCTGCTGGGCCTCCGTCGCGGGGTGGTGAGCGCCCTCCTGGTTGCCGCCGGGCTTGGTGTGGTGGCGGGGTGGACCGGCGCCCGGATCGGGGGATGACCGCCGCTCCCCGGCGCTTTCTCCTCCTCATCGGTGGAAACCTCGTTGTTGCCTTCCCGCTGATTCTGTCGCACCATGGCGGCACGGGAGAAAGGAGGTGGTCCAACTTGCATGAACGGCAGGAGACCCCCGAGGTGACTGGCTGCTGAGCCATCCCTCGCGGGCAGGGGCCACCGCCCCGCCCGTCCGCCGGGAGACCGGCAGAATCCAACCAGCTCACCGATCTCACGATGCTCCGGTCGGTCTACCGGACGAAGCCTCGCAACAGGCCGAAGTGCTCGTGAGCGATGGTCACCGAATGGGCCGGGCCCACACTGGGCCCGGCCCATTCATGTCGCTGAGGGCTCGTCCCGTTCCCTTCATGCCCTCTCCCCGCGGACATTCTTCGATACCCGCGGAGTTGGGTGCCCTCGGCAGGACTCGAACCTGCGCACCCGGCTCCGGAGGCCGGCGCTCTATCCGCTGAGCTACGAGGGCGTGTCGTCCCGAGTCTAGCAACGCCCTCTGTCGGGGAGTCCGATGTGCTGATGTGGGTGAAACCCTTCGCTATCCTGCCCACATGGAGGGTGAGGCCAAGCCGCGGATCCTGATCGTCGACGACGATACGGTCATCAGCCGTCTGCTCCAGATCAACTTCCGAGTGGAAGGGTTCGAGGTCGATTCCGCGCCCGGGTGGGAGGAGGTCTCCCGGCAGGTTGCGGAGCAGATCCCGGACCTGGTCATCCTCGACGTCATGATGCCGCGGGTCGATGGCCTCGAGATCCTCCGCCGGTTGAAAGAGATGCCCGCCATGCGGGACGTCCCGTGCATCTTCCTGTCCGCTCGTGCACGGGACGAGGACCGGACCCGCGGCTACGCTCTCGGCGTGGAGGAGTACGTGACGAAGCCCTTCGACCCCTCACACCTCGTCGAGATCGTCCGTCGAGCGCTCGCCCGCAAGACGGCGCAGGCCTAAGCGACCCGCCTCACCGCCGATGATCGAGGACCGGCTCGCGCGCATCGTCCGCCAGGCCCTGGAGGGGGCCCGGGATGAGCTCGCGCTCTCCGGCGACCTCCCGGAGATCGAGGTCGCCGCTTCCAGGCAGAAGGAGTTCGGCGACTTCTCGACGAACGTGGCCCTGGCGTTGGCCCGACGGGTCGGCACGAGTGCCCGCGAGGTGGCCGAGGCCATCCGATCGCACCTGCCCCAGGACGAGCTGATCGAGCGGGTCGAGGTGGCGGGACAGGGCTTCGTCAACTTCTTCGTGCGAGCGACGTGGCTCCGCGACGTGCTCCGCGACGCCGTGGGCCGGGGACCCCGATACGGCCGCGCCGAGCCGAACGGCCGGTCCGCGCAGGTCGAGTTCTTGTCGGCGAACCCGACCGGCCCGTTGCACGTGGGGCACGCGCGCAACGCGGCGCTCGGCGACGCGCTCGCCCGCCTGCTCGAGGCGGCGGGGTGGCGGGTCGAGCGCGAGTACTACTTCAACGACACCGGTGGCCAGATGGACCGGTTCGGCGCCTCGGTGGAGGCTCGTTACTTGCAGCTCCTGGCGCGCCCGGCGGAGGTGCCGGAGGACGGTTACCACGGCGACTACATCGTCGATCTGGCCAGGGACATCCTGCAGGAGCACGGTGACGCCTTCGCGGACGTTCCGCCCGAGGAGCGGATGGCCAACCTCCGCGACGAGGGGGCGCGGCGGGTCCTCGACGGCATCCGGGCCACCCTGGACCGATTCGGGGTCCGGTTCGACTCCTACATCTCCGAGCGACAGCTCGCGCAGTCGGGGGAGATCGACGCAGCCGTTCGGCGGCTGCGCGAGGCGGGGTACGTGTATGAGTCCGACGGCGCCGTGTGGTTCCGGTCCACCGCGTTCGGCGACGACAAGGACCGCCCGCTCATCCGAAGCAACGGGACGCACACGTATTTCGCCGCGGACTGCGCCTACGTCGTCGACAAGTTCGCCCGGGGGTTCGACCGGATGATCTATGTGTGGGGGGCCGACCACCACGGTGACGTCGTCCGGGTGAAAGGGGCCGCCCGGGCCATGGGGTTCGATCCGTCCGCGCTCGAGATGGTCATCTACCAGTTCGTGTCGTTCCTGCGGGGTGGCCAGCCGGTGAAGATGAGCAAGCGGGCGGGCACCTTCATCACGCTGGACGAGCTCATCGACGAGGTGGGCACCGACGCCGCGCGGTTCACCCTCCTCATGCACTCGAACGACTCGCCGATGAACTTCGACATCGAGGATGTGAAGCGGCGGAGCATGGACAACCCCGTGTACTACGTCCAGTACGGCCACGCCCGGATCGCCAGCATCCTACGGAACGCGGAGGAGCGGGGCGTGAGCATGAAGCCGATCGAGGAGGCCGACCTGTCGCTCCTGTCGACCGACGCCGAGCTCGACCTGCTGCGGACGATCGCCGAGTTCCCGGACCTGGTCCTGCGCGCAGCGGAGCTCCGCGGCCCGCACCGACTGGCACATTACGCTCAGCAGCTCGCCGCGGGGTTCCACCGCTTCTACACCGAGTGCCGGGTCATCACCGACGACCAGCCGATGACCCAGGCCCGCCTGTGGCTGTCGATGGGGGCGAAACAAGCCATCGCGAACGTGCTCACGCTCCTCGGCGTGTCGGCCCCCGAGTCGATGGAGCGGATCGATGTCTGAGCCCGAGGCCGCGGCCGGCGGCCCCTGGCCGGCGAACACCCGGTTCGGCCCGTTGGGCCTGTCGATCGGCGGCGTGCTCGCGGAGGATCTCGCCGCTCGGTACGGGACCCCGCTGCTCGTCGCCGACGAGGAGCACATCCGCAACCGGTGCCGAACGTTCGCCAGGCTCTTCCCCCATCCGCTGTACGCGGTGAAAGCGTTCACGTCGCGGGCCATGATCCGACTGGTGACCGAGGAGAGATTGAACCTGCTGGTCGCCACGGGCGGTGAGCTGCACGCCTGCCTGTCCGTGGGGGTCCCCGGCGAGCGCATCGCCTTCCATGGCAACAACAAGTCCGACGACGAGCTCCGCCTGGCGGTGTCGAAAGGCGTGTGGCTGGTGAACGTGGACAATCCGGCGGAGCTCGAGCGGCTCGATCCGATCGCCCGGGCGGCCGGCGTCGTCCAGCGCGTGCTCCTCCGGGTGATCCCCGGCGTGGGGGCCGGCGCCCACGCGGCCATCCGCACCGGCGAGGCCGGCACGAAGTTCGGCATGCCGCTCCCTTCGGTCGGCGGTGCGATCAGCCGGGCCATGGAGCTCCCGAACGTTCATCCTGCGGGGATCCACGCCCACATCGGTTCCCAGGTTCTCGAGCCCGAGCCCTACCTCGCCGCGGTCGACGTCGTGCTCGACTTGCTCGAGCGGCTGAAGCGAGACACGGGGTTCGAGGCCGACGTGGTGGACGTGGGCGGGGGGTTCGGCGTGTCGTACACGGACGAGCGTCCCCAGGAGCTCGACCGGCTGGCGCCCGCCCTGCTGGCGCGGGTCCGCGATGGCGCGGCACGGCGGGGCCTGCGGATCCCGCACACGCTGGTGGAGCCGGGACGATCGGTGGTCGGGAGCGCGATGGTCACGCTGTATCGCGTGGGGACGGTGAAGGAGACCCCGGAAGGCCGAAACCTGGTTGCGGTGGACGGAGGGATGGCCGACAACATCCGTCCCATGCTCTACGGGGCGCGATACACGGTCGCCATGGCCGGGCCGCCGCGCGACGCGGGACCGGTGGAGATCGATGTCGTGGGCAGGCACTGCGAGTCGGGGGACATGCTGGCCAGGGAGGTGAAGCTCTCACAGGACGTTCGGCCGGGCGACCTGGTGGCGTTCGCCGGCACCGGCGCCTACACGTACTCGATGGCCGGCAACTACAACCGGGTGGGGCGGCCCGCGGTCGTCGCCGTGCGCGATGGCAAGAGCCGCGTGTGGCTCCGTCGCGAGGATGACGCCGACCTCGATCGCCTGGAGGCGAGCGCCTCGAGCTTTCGGAGCCCGCCTCCGCCCGCCGAGGGCGTCGAGGTCCGCCCGGCCCGTCCGGGGGACGCCCGATCGTTCCTGGAGGCGTTCCGAAGCGTCGCGGCGGAACGGCGGTTCATCCAGACCGAGGAGATCTCGCTGACCGCCCGCAACTATCGGAAGCGGTTCCGCCGCCCGGTCACGGGAGATGGCGCCATCCTCGTGGCCGTGGCCGGTGACGTCATCATCGGTTCCATCTCCATCCAACGTGACGCGCACCCGGCCACTCGGCACAGTGCATCGATCGGCATGTTCGTGACCTCGGCCTGGCGGGGTCGAGGGGTTGGCACCGCACTCATGGACGGAGCCATGCGGTGGGCCCGGGACGCTGGGGTGGAGCGGGTCGACCTGAGCGTGTACCCGCACAACCAGGCGGCCATCGCGCTGTACCGCCGGTTTGGCTTCGTTGAAGAGGGAAGGCTCATTCGCCACGCCAAGAAGTCCTACGGTTACGAGGACGAGATACTGATGGCGGTGTGGCTGGGACCGCGATCGACTGCGGGGGAGCATCAAGGAAGAGAGCCGGCGGGATGAGCGATCGTACGCTGCGGGTCGGGCTGCTCGGCTGTGGCACCGTGGGGACCGCGGTTGCCCGGCTGCTCCATGACCACCGAGAAGACATCGCGCGCCGGGCCGGATGCCGCCTGGATATCTCGAAGGTCGCGGTGCGCGACCCGTCGAAGCGGCGCGAGGTGCCCCTTCGCGCGTCTGCGTTCACCGCGGACCCTATGGAGGTGATCGACGACCCGGACGTCGACATCGTCTGCGAGCTGATGGGTGGGTCCGAGCCTGCCGGTTCGCTGATCCTGGCGGCGTTCGACCGCGACAAGCCGGTCGTGACGGCGAACAAGGAGCTGCTGTCCACGCGGGGGCGCGAGCTCTTCGATGCCTCCGACGCCAAGGGCCTCGACCTGTACTTCGAGGCCGCCGTGGCCGGGGGGATCCCGTTGGTCCGGCCGCTGAAGGAGTCGTTGACCGGCGAGCGCCTCACTCGGATCATCGGCATCGTCAACGGCACGACCAACTACGTCCTCACCCGCATGTCGGAGGACGGGAAGTCGTTCGCGGAGGCGCTCGGGGAGGCCCAACGACTTGGCTATGCGGAGGCCGATCCCACATCCGACGTTGACGGGCACGATGCCGCGGCCAAGTGCGCCATCCTGGCCTCGATCGCGTTCAACGCGCGGGTCGTGGCTGGGGACGTCTACCGGGAGGGGATCGGAACGGTCACGACCGAAGACATCGAGTTCGCCCGGCGCCTGGGGTACGTGGTGAAGCTCCTGGCCATCGCGGAGCTGCACGAAGAACGGATCGCCGCACGGGTCCACCCCGCGATGATCCCGTCCGACCATCCGCTCGCCGCCGTTCGCGAGGCATTCAACGGGGTGTTCGTGGAGGGCCCGAACGTGGGGGAGCTCATGTTCTACGGCCGCGGAGCGGGGGGCGAGCCCACCGCCACCGCCGTGGTGGGCGACCTGGTGAGCGTGGCCCGGAACCTGCTCGCGGGGACCCGCGGGGTGGGATGCACGTGCTTCCTGGAACGCACCGTTCGGCCTATGTCGGAGATGGAGGGCCAGTACTACATCCTGCTCCGGGTGGAGGATCGCCCCGGGGTCCTGGCCGAGATCGCCAGCGTGTTCGGCCGAAACGGGGTCTCCATCAAGAGCGTGTGGCAGGAGGGCACGGGTGCCGACGCGCAGCTCGTGTTCATCACGCACCGAGCCCGGGAGGGCTCGTTCCAGCAGGCGGTGACCGACCTCGGCGGCGTCCGGGCAGTGGAGGAGGTTCGGAGCATCCTTCGCGTCGAGGCGGAGGAATGACCTCGGCCACGGCGCGCGGCGTGATCGAGCAGTACCGCGACCGTCTCCCGGTTGTGGAGGCCACCCCGGTGGTGACGCTCGGCGAGGGCGGGACACCGCTCGTCCGCTCGGAGTCCCTGTCCGCCGAGACCGGGTGCGATGTGTACCTGAAGTTCGAGGGAGCCAACCCAACGGGCTCGTTCAAGGACCGGGGCATGACGCTGGCCATCTCCAAGGCCCTGGAGGAGGGCTCGAAGGCCGTGGTGTGCGCGTCCACCGGCAACACCAGCGCCTCGGCCGCGGCCTATGCGGCCAAAGCGGGCCTGACGTGCGCGGTACTGGTGCCCAAGGGCAAGATCGCTTTGGGGAAGATGGCCCAGACCCTGATCCACGGGGCGAGGGTCCTGGAGATCGACGGCAACTTCGACGAGTCCCTCCGGCTCGCGCAGGCCCTGTCGGGCCAGTACCCGGTCACACTGGTGAACTCCGTGAACCCATACCGCCTCCAAGGTCAGAAGACGTGCGCCTTCGAGATCTGCGACGTCCTCGGCCGGGCTCCCGACCTGCATTGCGTTCCGGTGGGCAACGCGGGCAACATCTCCAGCCACTGGATGGGGTACCGCGAGTACCTGGCCGACGGGACGATCGCCGAGCCGCCACAGCTGTTCGGCTTCCAGGCGCAGGGGGCCGCCCCCATCGTCCTGGGGCACCCGATCGAACACCCCTCCACGATCGCTTCCGCCATCCGCATCGGGAACCCGGCGTCGTGGGACAAGGCTGTGGCCGCGGCCGGCGAGTCCGAGGGCGCCATCCTCGCAGTCACCGATCGCGAGATCCTCGGCGCCTACAAGCGGCTGTCACACGAGGGGCTGTTCGCCGAGCTCGCCTCGGCGGCCTCGGTCGCCGGGATGCTGCGGCTGTTCGCCGACGAGCGACTGCCGAAGGGCGCCACGATCGTATGTGTGCTGACCGGCCACGGCCTCAAGGATCCGGAATGGGCCATCACCGGAGCCGGTCACCCTCCCACGGTTCCCGTCGACGCCGCCGCGGTGGCCGCTGAGCTCGGCCTGTAACGGATGAGGCTGGTCGCCACCATCCCGGCCACCTCGGCCAACCTGGGTGCAGGGTTCGACTCGCTCGCGCTGGCCCTGGACCTCTGCAACGAGGTGACCATCGACACCGAGGCCCGGCCCGGCATCAGGTGGGAGGGCGAGGGGGCCACGGAGCTTCCAACCGACGGGAGCGACGCCGTCTCTCGAGCCATGCGGGAGGCGGCCGGCGCTCTCGGGCTGGACCTCCCGACGTTCGCCCTCTCGTCGGTCAACCGGATCCCGGTTGAGCGAGGCCTGGGGTCCTCGGCTGCAGCCGCCGTGGCCGGGATCGAGCTCGCGACCGCCCTGCTGGGACGGGACCCCGAACCCGACCGCACGCTTGCCATCGCATCGCGCCTGGAAGGTCACCCCGACAACGCGGCTGCGGCCGTCTACGGGGGCCTGACCATCGCGTTCGACGATCGGGCGGTCCGGGTGGAACCGTCCCCCGACCTCCGACCGGTGGTCCTGATCCCCGAACACGATCGGCTGGCGACGACGGTTGCTCGCGATGCGCTCCCACGCCAGGTCGCCCTGAGTGACGCATCCTTCAACGCTGGGCGGGCCGCGCTGGTCGTCGCGGCCATCGCCTGGCATCCCGACCTTCTGCGTGAGGCTCTCCAGGACCGGCTACACCAACGGGTTCGCCTTGGGCTCCTTCCTTCGGTCGAGCCGATCTTCCGACGGCTGTGGGACGAGGGCTTCCCGGTCTGTGTCTCGGGGGCCGGCCCGTCACTGCTCGCTTTCGAGCAGGAGGGGCGATCGGTCCCTGACATCGGGGCCGGATGGCGGATCCTCCGGGTGCCGCTCCACGCAAACGGCGTGGAGGTGCGGGAAGCATCGTCGTCCCTCAGTCCGGGTCCCGATCGACCGATGTGATAGGTGACCCATGTCATTGAGACGGGAAGATGCGCCAACCTAGACTCCGACGGGGCCCGTATCCACTGTGAACGGCCCATCCACCGACCCACCGATGAACGCGGAGCCCGAGCGCGAGGCGGACGCCCAGCTCGCCGAGGACCGGCGGGAGACGATCGCCGTCCCCGTTCTCATCACCGACCTCGCCAGCAAGACCCTCGCGATCAAGGAAGGTGAGACCTTCCTGTACTCGGACCTCGAGGGGAACCTGGATCACGCGGGGGACTACGGACTGGGCCTGTACCACAAGGACACCCGGTTCCTCTCTCACTTCCGGATGGAGGTCTCGGGACGGAACCCCGTGCTGCTGTCGTCCTCGTCCGAACGCGGCTACATGTCCTACGTGGACCTCACGAACCCGGACCTGTACGACGGAGACGTCGTCGCCGTGGACCAGCAGACCCTGAACGTCCGGCGGATCCGAGCCATCAACGGCAAGCTCTTCGAACGGGTCCGGATCAAGAACTACAACCCGCATCCGATCGCCCTCGAGCTCGGGTTCTCCCTGGCGGCCGATTTCGCCGACATCTTCGAGGTCAGGGGCATGGCCCGGGAGAAGAACATCCCTCCCGACCGGCCCATCGCAGAGGGCAACCAGGTCCGGTTCACCTCCACCGGCCTTGACGGGGCTCACCGGACGACCGTCGTCGAGTTCGCGCAGGAGCCGGACACCCTGGAGATCGAAGGTCTGACCGTGCGGGCGACGTTTCGGATGCACCTCGGCCCGTATCAGACCAAACTGATCGGACTCACCGTCGAGCCGCTCGTGGACCAGGAACACTCCGGGGAGCGCGAATTCGACGTGGCCGTCCACGAGCTCCGCCGGTCCTACGAGGAGTGGGAGCGGGACTCCACGCAGATCCTCACCGACAACGAGTTGTTCAACCAGCTCCTGAACCGGAGCCTGCGGGACCTTCGGGCGCTGTACACCGAGACCGATGGCGGCGGCATCCTGGCCGCGGGGATCCCCTGGTACGTAACGATCTTCGGACGCGATGCGCTGATCTCCTCGCACCAACTCCTCTCGGTGAACCCCGAGCCGGCCCGGAAGGCCCTCGAGCTCCTGGCCGCCCGCCAGGGCACCGTGGTCGATGACTGGCGGGACGAGCAGCCCGGCAAGATCCTCCATGAGGTCCGCCAGGGAGAGCTGGCCAAGGCGGGCTTCGTGCCTCATACCCCCTATTTCGGCTCCGTGGATGCAACCCCGTGGTTCCTGATCCTGTACGCGCAGCACTTTCGGTGGACCGGCGACCTGGACTTCGCCCAGAAGCTCTTGCCTGCCGCCGACGCCGCGTTGCGGTGGATCGACGAGTACGGCGATATGGACGGCGATGGTTTCGTGGAGTACCTGTCCCATTCAGCCGGGGGGATGCGGAACCAGGGATGGAAGGACTCCCACGACTCGATCGTCCATGCCGACGGGCACCTCGCCGAGCCGCCCATCGCGCTGTCGGAGGTACAGGCCTACGTGTACCTGGCCAAGGAGCGCATGGCCGACGTGTACCGAGCCATGGGCGACGACCGCCGGGCAGAGTTCCTCATGGGCGAGGCCCACGAGCTGAAGCGCCGGTACAACGAGACCTTCTGGATGGACGACGAGAAGTACTTCGCAGCGGCCCTGGACGGCGACAAGCGGCAGGTGCGCACGGTGATGTCGAACCCGGGGCACGGCCTGTACTGCGGCATCGTGGACGGGGAGAAGGCCCCGGCGTTGGCCAAACGACTGCTCGCACCGGACATGTTCTCTGGATGGGGCATCCGCACCCTGAGCAAGGCCGCCGCCGCCTACAACCCGATGAGCTATCACAACGGCTCGGTGTGGCCGCACGACAATGCACTCGTCGCGGCCGGCCTCAAGCGCTACGGGTTCATCCGCTCGACCAACCGGGTGGCCACCGCGTTATTCGACGCGGCGGTACACGCGGACTACCTCCGGCTGCCCGAGCTGTTCTGCGGGTTCACTCGGCGAACGCCGAACCGACCTGTGAGCTACCCGGTCGCATGCTCGCCCCAGGCGTGGGCAGCGGGCTCACCCTTCCTCATGCTCCAGGCCATGCTGGGGATCTCGGCGCGTGCTCACGAGAATCTGCTCACCGTGAACAAGCCGCACCTGCCGACGTGGCTCAACACCGTCGAGGTCCGCAACCTGCTCGTGGGGGGTAGCCGCCTCTCGCTCGTGTTCCGGCGCGAGGCCGAGATCACCTCGTTCTCACTCCTGTCTCGGGAGGGCGACGTCCGGGTGGTGATGGAGGAGTAGGAAGCCCTAGCGAACGCACCCGCCCGTCGAGACCGGGCGGGTGCGTCCCACCGCCCGGCTCACGTCGGGGATGACGTCGGTCGAGGCGATCGCATAGCCCACGGACGGGTCGGTGGTGGAGGCGGCGAACACGACGCCCGCCACGGACCCATCCGGCAGGACGAACGGGCCGCCGGAGTCGCCCGCCTCCACCCTGGCCTGGAGCTCGTAGACATCGCGCTCGACCTCGCGGGTGCCGTAGATGTCGCGTCCCACGACGGCGTCGATGGGCCGGCGAACCGCTGCCCGCGTCCCGGTCAGGTCGCCCCCGCCCGGATAGCCCAGCGTGGCCCCACCGGTCCCCCGACCGACCCGGCTGGAGAGCAGCGGGAGCGGTTGCCCCGCCGAGCTCTCGAGATGGAGGACGGCGAGGTCGGTACTGGGATCGAAAAGCACCGTCGTGCCCGGTTGCGAAGTCCCGTCCTGTTCCTGCACCTGCGGCCCGTGGACGCCGGCGATCACGTGGGCGTTGGTCACGACGTAGTCGCCTGAGACCACGAAGCCGCTCCCCGATAGGAGCTCGCCGCAGGCGGAGCCGACGATCCGAACGGTGCTCGCCTCCGCGGCCTGGACGGCCCGGCGAGCCTGCGCCTCGCTCGGCATGTCCACCGGGCCCGTCGGAGCGGGCGGCAGCCCGGCGAAGACGTCGGGGAACCCATGTCGGTTGAGGAAGCGGCGTACCTCGGCAGGGAGCGAGGGCGGACGTGGCAGCATTGCGTCGAGGCTTCGGACGATGGCCGATCCCCGGATCGCGATGTTGACGCGGGGGAACGGTCCGTTCACCAGGTTGAGGGCCAGGAACCACGTGACCAGCAGGAGCCCGACGACCGAGATCGCCGAGCCGCCTGCCTTGTCGGCCGTCCCGACGACGGGAACCCCGTGGGCCCTTGCCCGGACCGACGTGCCGGCCATCCAGCCCAGCAAGTCGCCGATCCCTGCCATGCCGAGCAATACGGCGATGACGATCCCAGCTTGCATGGCGTCGCTCTGGGCTTGCGATGCGACCACGGGCGCCAGCAGCGCGCCGGCCAGCACCCCCAGGATCAGGCCGGCGTACGAGAACAGCTGGAGGAGCGCGCCCCGCCGAAAACCGGTGAATGCCGTGAGGGCGACGAGGATCACGATCACGAGGTCGAGGCCGTTCACGTTCGGGGAATGGTCCCACGCCGGCCCGGGGGCCAAATGGGGAGCGGAGCTCGGGGCCCGCCCCGTCCGCGAAGCTACACTGGGGCCGTGGTGACGATCGCCCACATCTCGGATCCCCATGTCGGGTCGCCCTACTTCGTGCCGAACCTGATGAACCGGGTCATCGTGGAGATCAACGAGCTCAGCCCGGACATCGTCATCTGCAGCGGCGACCTGACGAACGAGGGCTATCGCCAGGAGTACAAGAACTGGGTGGCGTACGCCGAGCGACTCATGTCCCCCTTGTTCACGGTGCCGGGCAACCATGACGCCCGGAACGTCGGTTACTTGCATTTCGAGGAGCTGATCGGCCCCCGTCACTGGTCCATCGATGTCGGAGGGGTTCGGGTGGTCGGAGCCGACTCGAGCGAGCCGGACTTGAACGAGGGCCAGATCGGCCGGGAGCGCTACCCGTGGATCAGGGAGCAGTTCTCCCAGCCCGCCGAGCTGAAGGTGTTCGTCCTTCACCATCACCTGATTCCCGTCCCCGGCACGGGCCGCGAGCGGAGCACGGTGATGGATGCGGGCGATCTCCTCGAGGTGCTCATCGCCGCTGGGGTGAACATCGTGCTGTCCGGGCACAAGCACGTACCGTATGTATGGCGGCTGGAGAACCTGTACATCGCGAACGCAGGGACGGTGGCGTCCCTACGGCTGCGGGGGTACACGAAACCCTGCTACAACGTGCTGGAGTTCGAGGGGGACGAGGTCAAGATCACCCGGAAGTTCCCGTTCGGCGGCGGAAGTGCCATCGCCCATTTCTCCCTCTCCTCAGGCGAGCAGTTCTACCGGGAGTTCGAGCCGCCGGTTCAGCAGGCCACGGCACACACGGAGTAGGCGCGAGCGCCGGGCCTCGATCTTCGGAGGGATCGTCGTGAGGGTCCTCGTCCTCGTGGACGGCGAGCACTACCCCCCGGTGACCAGGTGGGGGATCGAGGTCGCGCGAGGCAGGGGCCACGAGGTCGTCGCCGCGCTGTTCCTCGGTGGGACGGAGAAGGTGGATCCGTCGGCGCTTCCCGACCTCGGCCTAGCGACGTTCCCCGCCGGAGCCGATATCAGGGCGGCCTTGGCTGATGCGCTCGACGGTGTGAGGCCGGAGGCGGTGCTCGACCTGTCGGACGAGCCCGTGGTCGGTTACCGGGAGCGGATGGAGCTCGCCGCCGTTTCCCTGGTGCGGGGGATCGCGTACCTCGGCCCGGACTTCCGCCTGGACCCTCCCATCTCCGGCCCGCCTCTCCCGTGTCCCACCGTCGCCGTGATCGGAACGGGGAAACGGACGGGCAAGACGGCGATCGGGGGCGAGGTCGCTCGGGTGGCCAAGGCGATGGGTCGCAACCCCATCGTGGTGGCGATGGGCCGCGGGGGTCCATCGGAGCCCCAGGTGGCCCGGGCCGGGACGGTCACGCTTGACGGGCTGCTCGACCTGGTTCGACGAGGTGAGCATGCCGCATCCGACTACCTGGAGGATGCCGTTACCTCTGGCGTCACGACCATCGGGGCCCGGCGGGCGGGCGGGGGATTGGCCGGGGCCCCGTTCGCCTCGAACGTGCGGGAGGCCGCCGAGCTCGCCGTGGGCCTGGGGGCGGGCCTGGTCGTCCTCGAGGGGAGCGGCTCGGCCGTTCCCCCCATCCCGTGGGACGCCGGGATCCTGGCCGTCCCTGCCTCGGCACCGCCGGAGTACCTGGGCGGCTACCTGGGCCCCTATCGACTGTTGCTATCGGACCTGGTGGTGCTTACAATGGCAGGGAGCCCGATCACCGGGCCCGAGAACCTCCTCGCCCTTACATCCCACGTCCAGCGAATACGCGGTGATGCCCGGGTCGTCGTGACGGACTTCCAACCGGTTCCGCTGGGCGACGTGCGAGGCAAGGAGGCGTTCTTCACCACCACGGCACCCGAGGCAGTCGCAGCGAAGCAGATGGCTTCCCTGGAGGCAGGCTATGGATGCAAGGTGGTGGGTTGGAGCGCCCGCCTTGCCGAGCGGTCGGGGTTGACGGAGGACCTGGAGAAGGCAGAGGCGTACGAGGTGCTCCTCACGGAGCTGAAGGCGGCGGCCGTGGACGTGGCCTGCGAGCGGGCCATGGCACGAGGGGCCACGGTGGTCTTCGTGGACAACCGACCCCTGGCGGTCGACGCCGGGACCGATCTCCCCAACCTGCTCGCGGAGACGTTGGATCTCGCGGTGAAGCGATACGAGGCGCGATGACCAAGGACATCAAGAACCAGCACATCCTCATCTCCGACAAGGAGACGGGCCTTCCCTACTCCAAGGGATTGATGGCTTCCCGGGTGATGGTGACCGGACTGTCGTCCTGGCGGTCCTATCAGGTCGCGGAGGCCATCGAGGAGCGACTCCGCGAGTTGGGGTCGCCCTCGGTCACTACCGGGGAGCTCGACGGGATCGCCGTCTCGGTGATCGAGGACCTGGCCGGCGAGCGCTACGCGAAGAACTACATCCGGTGGCGGGAGGTCGACGCGCTGGATATCCCGTTGATCGTGCTGATCGGGGGGGCGACCGGTGTGGGGAAGTCCACCATCGCCACCCAGCTCGCGACGCGCCTGGGGATCGTCCGGGTGGTGGCCACGGATGCCGTGCGCGAGGTCATGCGGGGGGTGTTCTCCAGGGAGCTCATGCCGGCGCTGTACAAGTCGTCGTTCGAGGCGGGCGACGCCCTTCGTGAGCCACCGACCAAGGACGCCGTCGTGGTGGGGTTCCGGGAGCAAGTGTCGGCCGTGTCGATCGGTGTCGATGCCCTGCTCGAACGGGCGGCTGTGGAGGGCATGAGCATGATCATCGAAGGTGCTCACGTGGTGCCGGGGTTCGTGGACCTCGACTCCCGGGGCGGCCGGGTCATGGCCGTGCCTGTCATCGTCACGGTGGAGGACGAGACGGTGCATCGCAACCACTTCCTGGCACGGTCGGCGGACCATACAGGGCGTCCGGCGACGAAGTACATGGAGGGGTTCGACAAGATCCGCCGGGTCCAGCGCTACATCAAGAGCCAAGCGCTGTCCCATGGCGTACCGGTCATTCCCAACTACAACTTCGATCAGGCCCTCGCGGCCGTCATCGACCTGGTGATGGAGAAGGTGACCGAGCGCATCACCGGGTCAGCACCGCGTGACGGGGAGCGCGTTCGCCCGGCTCTCGGAAAGGAAGGAGCACATGAGGCTATTTCTTGACACCGCGAACCTCGAGGAGATCCGCGAGATCAACCGATGGGGGGTCCTGTCCGGGGTGACGACCAATCCCACCCTCGTGAGCAGGGAGAACGACGACCCGGAGGCTCTGTGGAAGGAGATCCTGGCGGAGGTGGAGGGGGACGTGTCCCTGGAGACCACCGAGCCGGAAGCGGGCCCAATGTACGAGCAGGGCGTGCAACTGGCTCAGACGGGACCCAACGCGGTGGTGAAGGTCCCCATGACCCCCGACGGCCTAGAGGCGGGCAAGCGGCTGGTCGCCGATGGCATCAGGATCAACGTGACTCTGGTGTTCTCTCCGGCGCAGGCCATCCTGGCCGCCGAGATCGGGGCCTACATCGTCTCTCCGTTCCTGGGACGGATCGACGATGTGGCCGCCGACGGGATGTACGCGCTCCGGCAGATCTGCGAGATCTATGACATCCAGGGCTACGACACGAACGTCCTCGCGGCGTCGCTCCGCCACCCGATGCACGTGGTGGAGTCGGCCATCGCCGGCGCGGATATCGCGACCATGCCGTACGACGTGTTCGTCAAGTTGGTGAAACATCCGCTGACCGATGTGGGCTTGCAGAAGTTCGCCCAGGACTGGCAAGCCCTTCAGCGGGATCTGAAGGGAGGAGCCTAGTTGGCACCCGAAACGATGGAAAAGAGCGTCCTCGAGGGCAAGGTCGCGTCGGAGTTACACACGATCGCCGCCGGCCTGGGAATCGGGGGGCATCAGAAACTGAAGAAGGCGGAGCTGGTCGCCGCGATCCTGGCCGCGGGCCAGGATGGTCATGCCGGGACGGAAACCGACCCCTCCCCGCCGCGGCCGGCGGAGGCTCCGGCGGAGGCTCCTACCTCTCCCGCGGAGCAAGGGAACCAGGCCTCCGACAACGGCGAGTCCCCGGCGGCCCCCACCCGCACGGAGCCGCGTGAGGTTCGCGAGCCGGGCGGACGCCCTGAAGGCAGGCCGGGGTCGGAAGTACGGCCCAGACCGGAAGGTAGGCCGGGGCAGGAAGGGAGGCCCGGTCCCGACGGGGGCCGGCGACGGCTGTCTCGCGAGGAGCGGCGACGGTTCCGGGAGGAGCGCCGCCAGCGCGAGGTGGAGGCCCGGGAGGAGGAGATCGCCACCGCTCCCACGGCCACAGGTCTGCTGGACGTCCTGCCGGAGGGCTACGGATTCCTTCGAACGTCCGGCTATCTTCCGGGGTCCGAGGACATCTACGTATCGCTGTCGCAGGTCCGCCGATTCATGCTCCGCAAGGGCGATGTGGTCACGGGCAAGGTCCGCCAGCCCAAGGACAGCGAGAAGTACTTCGCGCTGCTCCAGATCGAGAGCGTGAACGGGGTCGACCCCGAGACGGCCAAGCAGCGGGCGGTCTTCGAGAAGCTCACGCCGCTCTTCCCCCACGAGCGTTTCCGTTTGGAGAGCTCGCCGACCGACGTAACCGCGAGGATCATCGACATGGTCGCGCCGATCGGGAAGGGCCAGCGGGGGATGGTGGTCTCGCCACCCAAGGCCGGCAAGACCACCGTGCTGAAGAACATCGCGAACGGTATCCTGACCTCCAATCCGGAGACCCACGTCATCGTGCTGCTCGTGGACGAGCGGCCCGAGGAGGTCACCGACTGGCAGCGGACGGTCCAGGCTGCCGAGGTCGTCTACTCGACCTTCGACAAGCCGCCGGACCAGCACATCCAGGTGACCGAGCTCGTCCTGGAGCGGGCCAAGCGCCTGGCCGAAATTGGCAACGACGTGGCCATCATCCTGGACTCGATCACCCGGCTGGCCCGGGCCTACAACCTGGCCGCGCCGGCATCGGGCAAGATCCTGTCGGGCGGGATCGACTCGACCGCACTGTACCCGCCGAGGCGATTCTTCGGCGCCGCCCGCAACATCGAGGAGGGCGGATCGCTCACGATCATCGCGAGCGCGCTCGTCGAGACGGGATCCCGGATGGACGAGGGCATCTTCGAGGAGTTCAAGGGCACCGGGAACATGGAGATCCGACTGGACCGTGCCCTGGCCGAGAAGCGGATCTTCCCGGCCATCAACGTCGAAGCCTCCAGCACCCGCAAGGAGGAGCTGCTGATGCCCCAGGAGGAGCTGGCCCTGGTGTGGCGGCTCCGCCGGGTCCTCCACGCGCTGGAGCCGGGCGCTGCGCTCGAGCTCCTGGTGGACAAGATCCGGGCCACCAAGTCCAACGAGCAGTTCCTGAAGGAGATCGCCAAGGCGC
>WNGA01000398.1_pt1 | contig 66720 bp, 69 predicted proteins | sample 5400061 | NCBI WGS metagenome assembly WNGA01 (sample SAMN13153366, study PRJNA577476) | soil metagenome | isolation source: 100 cm soil or saprolite under grassland replicate 2 | place: USA:California | collected 2016-06-15
TAAACTAGACGGCGCGTGCGTGCGTCTTCCTCCCGACTTCTCTTCGACCCGCTCTAAACTCGCTCGCCGTCTCGGCCCCGGGGAGGAGGAGCTTCGACCTCGCAGGGCCGTCCTTACACGATCTTCCGCCGCGCACTCGAGCGCAAGAACCTGCTCGTCGCCGAAGCGACGGCGAAGGAGCTACCGCCGCTCAACCTCACTGACGCGCTCGAGCTGACGATGCTGATCGCGCGCAAGGATCCGCGGCGACACCCGCGCGTCGCCGCGCGCTGGTTGCTGCGCTACCTCGAGGAGTGCGACGAGGCGACGATCGACGAGGCCGCGATGTCGCGGCCTGCCTCGCCGCTCTGGCCGGAGACCGCCACCGAGACGCGGCGCTGACTCTTCGGGCCATGGCCGAAAGAGCGACTAGTCGGGGCCGAGGTCCCGCGTAGCCTGAGCGCGGGCCGGGCCGTGGGAAGCGTCCCAGGCGTTCGGCTCGCCGCCCGGCCCCTGAACGTCAACGAATGCGCGAGCGCCCGTCGAACGTGGATTCCTCAAGCAGCGTCAGGTAGTCGCGAACGCGGATCACCGGCCGGCTGTACCCAGGGAAGACAACGACAGGGCAAGCGCGGAAGACGGCGTCGGCGCCGCGGCGCTCGAGGCCGAGCGCGCGCAGATGCGAGCGCGTCAGCAGGGCGTCCGGCGTCGCGAGCAGCTCGGCGGCGGTCGGGCGAGTCAAGCGTCGTCATCCCTCCACGACGCTTCATCGTCGTCCCGCTCGGTGTCGGTTGAAGCGTCGTCGTGCGTCGTCTCCCTATTAGGAGACGACGTCACGACGCTTCGCCCTTCCGCCTCGCCTTCGAGACCACCTTCGGGGCAAGCGTCATATGTGTCGTCAGCGGCCTCACGACGCTTCAAGCGCCAACACTTTGCGTCCCTGCGCTGGCCCTCTGGACCGAGCTCAAACTCGAGCAGGCCGTCCTCCGTCATGGCATCGAGCTCGGTCTTGATCTTGTCGCGATCGGCGCCGACGCCACCCTCGTCTTTCGGCTTGCGCAGCTTGTTCAGCGTTCGCCAATTGTGATCGGCCAGGATCTCGAGCAACTCTTCCCGCAGGTCGCGTACGACGCCGTCGTTCGGGTCGCGGCGGAAGCCGGCTTGCTGATCGAAGAGCAGGCCCCAGGCGGCGCCGATCGGGAGGTCGCCGTCGCGATCCTTGAGAAATGTAACTTGGCGTAGCCGTCGCTCACGCGCCGCAGCCCCAGAACGACCTCAGCGCCGCGCACGTAGGCACTCGAGCCGAAAAGGTCGTGGAATCGCGAACTTCATCCCCGGCACCGGCTTGCGGCGGTGGACCGGCAGCAGCAAGGCGAACACGAAGCGCTCGCGCCAGCCGTCGAAGCGGGCGCATCAAGTCGACAGCCTCCCGCTCGTCGTTCGAGTCGCCGGTGTGCAACCTGTAGAGCGGGTCTGCGACGACGAGCGTGTAGTTGCCGCGCTCGAGCGCCTGCTCGACTTCGGCGACGTGGCGCTCGTCCGAGTCCAGCGCGAGACCATCCGGCACGCGCACGTAATCGATGTCATCGCACTCATGGAGGCCGACCTCTCGCAGCCGTCGCTTGACGGTGCGCAACCCCTGCTCGGCGTCGAGCACGAGAACGCGGCCACCGCTGCCTTGCCAGTCGAGGAACTCACCCCCGGTTACCAGCGCGCACACGATCTGCAGCGCCATCGAGGTCTTGCCCTCGCCTGTATGAGCGCCGAGCACGAGCCGTTGCCCGCGCAGTAGGAGCGGGCCGAGCAACTGCTCGTCTTGCGGCGGCTCCGGCAGCGCGCACAGCTCGCGCGCACTCCGCACTTCGAGCATCGCCTCGGCGTGGCCGGCCGCGGCGACGAGGGCGGCGAACTGTTCGTGGTCGCCGCTCCAATCGCACCACGCCAACTTTCAATCGGTGGGCGTAGTCCGACCGTCTCGCCGCCGAGAATCCGCGACGCCTTCTCGGCCCCTTTGTCGCCCTCCTCGTCGTTGTCGTGGGCGAGGTAGACGGTCGCGCCGCGTGGGATCAGCGCCGCCCACTCGGGTTTGAATGTTCTCGCGCCGGCCGGGAGGCAGTGAACCGCCACGAGGCCCGGGGCGAGGTCGAGGATCCGCGCGGTGTCGGTTTCACCTTCGACGATCAGCCACTCGAGCGAGTCACGTTTGCCGACGGTGATCGGGCGCAGCCAGATGGACGGGTTCTCGGCGGTTGAGTCCCCCGCACCGCAAGCTCCGAGCGGCAGGGGGATCTACGTCAAGGAGACTCACTGGATCTGTCCAGGGGAAGGAGGCTGTTATGCGGCGTCTATTGCTCGTTGTCTTGGCCGCATCCGTGGTTGCCGCCCTCAGCGTCGGCGGTGCGACCGCAAAGAACGGGCGCGGAGTGAGCTGCGTCCTGCACTCGAAGCTGACGGCCAAGTCCGAGTCCGCGACAACCGGCTCGACATCGCTAGCCAAGGGCCACACGCTGATCAAGGTCCGCGCTGACGGGACGATCGAGTTCAAGACCCAGATCCTCAATAAGGCCAACGAGACGTTCGTTGCGGGGCACATCCACTTGGCGCCGCTTGGCGTCGCCGGCCCAGTGGTCGTGCCGCTCTTCGTGGCGCCCACGCCAGCGACGAGCGCGCGCCATATCAAGCAGAGCGGCATCGCAACCCCGAACCCGGGTACGACAGGGGCCGCCCTTTGCGCCAACCCGGCCGCCTACTACGTCAACTACCACACGACCGCCTTTTTGGGCGGCGCGATCCGAGGCCAGCTGCACTAGACCGGAATCAGGAGGGGTGGGCCGGTGCTCGCCCCTCCGTTCGTCTCGGCGCACCGGGAGTATCTTGGGCGCTCCTCCCTCAAAGCCTTCGGCGCCCAACGCCTCCTTGAGCCTCGATGCGAAGGCATCGTATGCCTCACGGCTCTCCCACACGGAGACGGTGAAGAAGTCGTCATCCTCGCCCACACCGGCGTGGAACAGAAGGCCTGAGGGGCCGGCATGGGTGACCTGTCCGGTGCCTACCCCGAGGGCGAGCTCGACTACGCGGGGCTGCTGCGGTGACGCGCCGCTGACAGCGGAATGAAGTGCGGCAGTCAACCGAAAAGGAGGGATGGATCAACCGGTCGATCCTTCCCGATACTGAGCTCGCAACCGAGTGACGCGCCCCGATGCGGCGGGGGCGACCCTCGGAAGCCAAAAGGAAGGGGCTGGGGAGACTCGAAGCGGGGCCGGGCGGCGGCCTCGCTTCGAGTTGTCTGGAGAAAGCCCCCGGAAGGGGGAGGATTCGAGCGCCCGTTCCACTCACCATGCGACTCGCGCACCGGACGGCTTAGCCGCAGAGACGGACGGGAAGCGCTGTCCCCAAGGGCGGCCTACCGGCCGTCCTTTCATTCTTCGGCGTATCGGTGCTCGACCACCGCGACTCGACTCGCCGGGGCGGGATCATCGCTGGCTTCTTCTTGCGCCCGCCTACCTGCTCGAGCAGTGGCTCAACGTCTACTGCGAGCGCTGCTCAGGGCGCTAGAAGACGCCGAACTCGACCAGACGCGCTCGCGCGGTGCCAACCCCGGTGCGGGCTACAGGGCGAGGCGCCGAGGTTGAGGACTGTCAATACCACTTGCCCCGAGCGAAACCGCCGAAAGCGATTAGCCCGATGAGCGTGACGATCAGCCCGATCCAGAAGCTCCAGACAATGATCAAGATGATCCCGGCAATAACGATGATCCCGCCGATCGAGATCCCGCCGATCCTGCGGTCGGCCATGCGCTTCTCCCTTCAGTGTCGGATGTCCGCAGCGGCACCGTAGTCGAACGCCCAACAACACTGCGGCCAGACGTAGAGAAAATCGCGTGTTCGCCCTTCGTGAACAGAGCCGACAGGATCGCTAACCGGGAGGTCAAAGTGCTTTCGAGAGTGAACGTCTTGCAAACAACGCCCGATCGAATGGCTGATGTGGTGCGAGTTGTTCGTGACGTCGTTCATCCAGGTATACGCGGCGAGGCCGGATACGTCGGCTACATCGTGCTCGGTGACCGCGAAACCGGGAAGGCGCTCGGTGTGACCCTCTGGGAGAGCGAGGCAGCGAGAGAGCTCAGCGACACGAAGGCTCGTCAGATTCGTCCCCGGGTTGAGCAGGAGACCGGGGGAATAATGCAGTCGGTCGAACGGTACGACGTCCTGTTCTACGACGTCCGACCGACCAGAGTTGAAGGTCCTACCTGAGCGGCTGGGGCCCAGAGAGCGCTTCCAGCACAAGACGCTCGGTAGTCGATCGGCTTTTCTCCCAGCTACAAGCCAATTGCGCTCGGGCCGGGCCCTACTCGACGAAGCGGTTGCACCGCAGGCGCGCCCTACGCGCCTAGCTCGGCCAACAGCGGGCCGGTGTCGAGCGGCTCGAAGCCGATGCGGCCCGCGATCTCCTCGCTCGACGGGCGCGTGCCCTCCCCGAAGAGCGCACGAAGGCGTTTGCCCGTTTCCTCGCTCGCCCACCACTCGTCTCCGACCTCGCTCTCGAGATAGGCGCGCAGCTGAGCGGCCCGGATCCAGGCACGAAGGTAGTCGGCCGAGTAGAAGCCGGCGTCCGTGTCGGCCAGGTAGCCCTCCTCGCGATAGCGCACCCCGGTCGCCTCTGTGAGGCGCTCCGAGTAGCCGGCCGAGGTGCCGCCGTCCTCGCCGAAGCGGCCCCAGAACTCGAGCTCGAACTGGAGCTTTGCCACGTAGCGCCTGAAGAGCAGCGCGTCCATGAACACCGTCGCCTCCGCGTTCTCGGCGGCCTGCTCGTCGGAGAGGTCGAAGTAGCGCGCGTGCCAGCCGGGCTCGCGCGAGATCGCCTCGACGATGTACGAGTAGATCTCCGTCAAGGCGTGGTCGCGCGAGATGTTGCGGAACGTGTAGGGCAGAGAAGGGTCGACACCCGCGTAATGCAGAGCGTGCCCGGCCTCGTGCAGGAATGCCTGGTAGTCGTGAAGTCCGCCCTGCGCGCGCGTGATCAGGTGGACGATCCGCGGCGGGTCGGCGGGGATCACGCAGGCCCGCGGCGACTTCTGCGGCCGATCGTCGAGGTCGAGCTTGATGTTGGGCTCCGCCTCGAGGTCGAACCCAAGGCGCCTGAGCGTGTCCATGCAGATTGGGACCGCGCGCTCCTTGGTGTAGATCTTCTCCAGCGGCGAGAGCCGGCGCAGGTACGCGACGTGCGACGACGACGGAACGGGCTCGCGCTCCGGGCCGAGCAGCCGCCCGAACCAGGTCTCGCGCAACCGGGAGTAGACGCCCTCGGCGGCCGCGCTCGCCTTAGCGAGGGCGCGCTCGAGCTCGTGCAGCGAGATCGCCTTCTCGTCCTCGGTGCGCGCGATCGGGTCACCCAGGCCCGTCACCTCGCTCTCGAGCTCCTCGCCGGCCCGCAGGACCTCGAGCCGCTCGTCGTTGAAGGCCGCCGAGGTCTCGGTGGCGAGCCGCCCGAGCTCCTCGCGGTCGGCGTACTCGGGCCGGACCGCGAGCTGAGCCTGCGCGGTCCGCAGCGGGAGGTCCTCGCCCTCGAACTCGACGCGTGCGGCGAGGATCGTGTTCTCCAGGGCGTCTTCGCGAGCCGCGAGCTCGGCGGAGATGAGGCCCGCCTCGCAGGTCTTGCGCAGCCGGTAGAGCCGCTCGCGCTCCTCGCCTCCCGGAGACTTCTCCTCCGCCTGGCGCAGCTCCACGAGCTGCTCGCGGGTGAAGAGCTCGGCGTAGCGGGCGACGATCGGAGCGCGCTCCGAGATCTCCTTCTCGCCCACGCGCACTGCCCGCCCCTCTTCCGCCCGCTCGAAGAGGTAGCGCTGGAGTCGGGACTCGTAGTCGGCGGGGCGCAGGACGGCGGCGACGCTCACGGGGCGTGAATCTAGCGGATGGTCAGGAGCCCACGAGGCGGCGAACGACCCCGAGCAGCTCCTCGAGGCGGAACGGCTTGGCGACGACATCGTCGGCCTCGGCCCTCGTCTCGGCGTCCAGCTGAGCGGTCCCGGTGACGAGCACGACCGGCGGCGCCGTGCCTCGCTCGCGCAGCCTGCGCATCAGCTGGAGGCCGCTTTCGGGCCCGACGTGCACGTCGAGCAGTACGACGTCCACCGGCTCGGCGAGAAGCGTCTCCTCGGCCTCGGCGACGTTTCGCGCCTCGAGCACGTGGTATCCATCGAGTTCGAGGTTGACGCGGCAGAGCAGCCGCAGCGACGGTTCGTCGTCGACGACCAGCACGGTGGGCGGCTGGGCGCTCTCCCCCATGGGAAGCGGGAGCATAGCGCCGTATCTCTTTGGGCGCTGCGCGCGTTTATGTGGCTCAGAAGTGATAAATCAGGCGCCCATCTTGCCCCGGCCCACGCCGCGCTTCCAGCGCCGCGCTTGGCTCGAGTTTCAGCGGGCGCTCGACCCGCTGGCGCCGCCGCGGCCGCTCCCCGCCAGACGCGCGAGGGACTCGTCCTTGCCGAGCAGCTCGAGGCTCTCGAAGAGCCCCGGTGAGACCGAGGACCCGGTGAGCGCCAGGCGGATGGGCTGAAAGGCCTCGCGCGGCTTCAGGCCGAGGCGCTCGGCCAGCTCGCGTAGCGCCGCCTCGATCCGCTCCGCCTCGAACGGCTCGACTTCCGCCAGCCGCTCCACGGCCGCCGGCAGCATGGGCCCGTCGCCGAGGGCCGACGGGTCGGGCTCGACCCGGGCGAAGAGGAAGCCGGCGAAGGCCGGGAACTCACCGAGGGAGGCGATCTTCTCCTGCACGAGGGGCGCGGCCTTGCGGACGAGTTCCTCGTCCCACTCGAAGCCCTGCTCGCGCAGGTAGCGGACGAGCGCCTGCGCGTACGCTTCCGGCGGCAGCGCGCGTAGATACATCCCGTTCAACCACTCGAGCTTCTGGTAGTCGAAGGTGGCAGGACTTGTGCCGACCCGGTCGAGCGTGAACCGCTCGACGAGCTCCTCGCGGCTCATGATCTCCGTGTGGTCGTCGTAGCTCCAGCCGAGCAAGGCAAGGTAGTTGACGAGCGCCTCGGGCAGGTAGCCCTGGGCGCGGAAGTCCTCGACGGTGATCGCGCCGTGGCGTTTCGAGAGCTTGCGTCCATCGGGCCCGTTCAGGAGAGGCACATGCGCGTAGACGGGGATTTCGGCGCCGATCGCCTCGAGGATGCGCAGCTGCTTCGGCGTGTTCGGCACGTGATCCTGGCCGCGAATCACGTGAGTGATCCCGTCAAGCGCGTCCTCGAGCGGCGAGACGAAGTTGTAGGTCGGGCGGCCGTCGGAGCGGACGAGCACGAGGTCCTCGAGCTTCTCGCTCGGATACTCGATCCGGCCTAGCACGACGTCGTCCCAGGCGGTCGTGCCCTCGTCGGGCATGCGGAAGCGGATCGCGCCCTCGTCCTCGTAGGCCTTGCCTTCCGCGACGAGCCGCCGGGCCACCTCCTGCGCGTGTTCCATCCGGTCGAGCTGGAACGTGACCTCCCCGTCCCAGTCGAGCCCGAGCCAGGCCAGTGTGCCCTGGATCTGGTCGACCGCCTCAGCGACCTCACGGCTGACGTCGGTGTTCTCGATCCGCAGGCGGAACTCGCCGCCCTCGTGCCTGGCGAATAGCCAGTTGAAGAGCGCTGTGCGGGCCCCGCCCACGTGCAGGTAGCCGGTAGGGCTGGGCGCGAAGCGGGCGCGAACGCTCACGCCGCTAGCGTACTGCCGGATGGAGCGCGTCCTCTCGCCTCGGGAGCTGAACCGCGCCACCCTGGCCAGGCAGCTGCTCCTCCGACGAGCCCGGCTGCCCGTCGCGAAGGCCGTCGAGCGGGTGGCGGGAATGCAGGCGCAGTGGCCGCCGGCTCCGTACGTCGGGCTCTGGTCTCGGTTGGAGGGTTTCCGGCGGGAGACGCTGGAGCGAGCGCTTCTGCAACAGCGAGTCCTGCGAGGAGTCCTGATGCGCGGCACCGTGCACCTCCTCTCCGCTCCCGACTATGTGCTCTTCGGCGCAGCCCTCGACGTGGCGCCTCCCGCCTGGGTCACGCCCGCCTACCAGGAAGCTGCTGCGCGCGTGATCGAGCCTCTACGGACGTTCGCCGCCGAGCCGAGGACGCGCGCCGAGATCGGGGAGTGGCTCGAGCGCGAGCAGGGCCTCAGCATCGAGGGCCCGAATGGGCTCTGGTACGCGCTTCGGCTCCAGGGGCGCATCGTGCACTCGGCGGAGAGCAGCTTCTGGAAGGGCCGGCAGCGCCCGTCCTTCGTGGCGGTCGACTACGCGGCCATCGATCCCGAGCAGGCGCGTTCCGAGCTCGTGCGGCGGCACCTGGCTGCCTTCGGGCCTGCGACACGGGGGGAGATCGCGAACTGGTCGGGCCTGCGCGTCCGCGACTTCGCCCACAGGCTGGAGGGACTCCGCCGCTTCCGCGACGAGCAGGGGCGCGAGCTCTACGACGTCGCGCGAGCCCCGCTCCCGCCACCCGATGCCCCAGCGCCGGTGCGCTTCCTGCCGAAGTGGGACAACACGCTACTCGACCGCCGGACGCTCCTTCCCGAGGAGTACCGCGGCGCCGTCGTACGCTCGAACGCCGACGTCGAGCAGACCTTCCTCGTCGACGGCCTCGTCGCCGGTGTCTGGCGGTTCAAGGACGGGCGCCTGACGACGACACCCTTTGCGCCGCTTCCCCGGCCGGCCAGACGCGAGCTCGAGGACGAGACCGAGCGGCTGGCGGCCTGGCTCCGCTAGCGTCCGCTTCGTGCAGCTCGGCGCGCACGTCTCCTCCTCCGGCGGGATCCACACCGCGATCGACCGGATCGAGGCGATGGGCGGCGAGGCCGTCCAGATCTTCACGCAGAGCCCGCGCACCTGGCGGCCGACGAACCACGACCCGGCCAACATCGAGCGCTTCAAGGAGCGTCGCGCCGAGGCCCGGATCGGCGGTGTCGTTTGCCACGCGCTCTATCTGATCAACCTGGCGAGCCCCGACGACGACATCTATTCGAAGTCGGTCGAAGCGCTCGAGAACACCGTGGACGTCGCCTGCGCGATCGAGGCTGACGCGGTCGTCTTCCACGTCGGCTCGCACCTCGGCTCGGGCTTCGACGCGGGCCTCGAGCGGGTCGTCCCCGCGCTCGCTGCTGCGCTCGAGCGCTGCTCCGAGACGACCTGGCTCTGCATGGAGGACTCGGCAGGCGCAGGCGGAACCATCGGCCGCTCGCTGGAGGAGCTGGCTGCGCTCTACGACGCGCTCGACCAACACCCACGGCTCGGCGTCTGCCTCGACTCGTGTCACCTCTTCGTCTCCGGCTACGACGTCACCGACCCGGCCGAGCTCGACCGCGTCGTGCAGGACGTCGACCGGCTGATCGGGCTCGACCGCCTGCGCTGCCTGCATGTGAACGACTCCAAGGCGCCGCTGGGCTCGAACCGTGACCGGCACGAGAACATCGGCGATGGCCTGCTGGGTCAGAAGCTCGACGTCTTCCTCACCCACCCGAACCTGCAGGGGCTGCCGGCGTTGCTCGAGGTTCCCGGCGAAGGCCACGGCCCGGATGCGGAGCAGATGCGGAGGCTGAAGGAGCTCTACGCGAAGGCTACGAAGCGATCTGCGCGAAAATCCGGAACGAAGGCTCGCCGACCGGCAGCTCGTGGAACTCGGGGTTGAGGCAGCCGAGCTCGTCCGTCCGTCCCTCGTAGCACGCCTCGACCTCGACCCGGCACATCGGGAGCGCCGGCGCCGTCGCCCTGACCGCCCCGAAGCCGTCGCTCCGCGACTCCGCCTCCTGCAGCAGGTCGAAGTCGATCTCGACGTCGAAGACCTTCATCAGACAGCCCATGTAGGTGTGCCCGAACTCCTCGTGCGCGTAGGCGAAGGGACAGCCCCGCTCGACGCAGGCACCGGGGTAGACGACCTTGTCGCAATGAACGTCGCAGCGGCGGCATTCGACCTCGTCCTGGGGCCGGAGCGGGAGCTCGCTCGGCGGGGCCGCCGCCTGCTCGCGTATCTGCATGACCGAATTGTGAGTGCAACGACCCACCCTCCGCAAGACTTGACAACGCGCGGTTTGGCGGCTAGGCCAGGCGTCGGGCGATGTTGAGCACGTCCATCTGGGTGAAGGCCTGGTGGTCCGGCTCGCCGCCCTGTGGGTGCTCGTCGGCGCGGAACCAGAGCGCCTGAACCGTCGTCATCCCGAGCTCGCCCGCCCCGCGCACGTCTTCGTAGAGCCGATCGCCGACGAAGAGCGCACGCTCAGGCTCGACCCCCAGCGCGTCGAGCGCACGCTCGAAGATCGCCGGGTGCGGCTTGCGCGTGCCGACCTCGGACGAGAAGACGCTGAAGTCGAGTCGCTGCGCGAGCCCCATCTGCTCGAGATCCCGGTGCAGCAGCCAGCCTGGATCGAAGGCGTTCGAGACGAGGCCGAGCTTGAGGCCGCCCTCGCGAAGCGACTCCAGCAGCGGGTGCGTGTGGGCGGCGAGGATCCTCGCCGGGTCCCAGGCTTCGTGCTCGGCCTCGAGGTAGCGGCCGAGCTCGTCGTCGTCGATCGTCACCTCGAAGTCGGCGAGGAGTTGCCTAACGAGATCGGGGTACTCGATCTCCTCGACGCTGCCGGGTGCCCAGAAGAGGGGCTCGTAGCGCTCACGGAAGTGCTCGGTCAGCACCTCCACCTCGGGCAGCCCGTCCCGTCCGATCGCGGCGAGGCCCGCCCGGTGGCCGGCGCTCACCAGCTCGGGTGAGTAGGCGAACTGCATCAGCGTGTCGCCCCAGTCGAAGAGCACGGCTTTCAACACGGCTCGCTAGGGTAGCGACGTGGGCCGCAAGCTCCTTTGGGCGTCGCTGGCGCTGGCCCCGATCACGATCCTCTTGCGGTACGTCTTCGACGTCGGCGACACCGCCCTGTTCGTCTTTGCGGCGGCCGCGCTCGTGCCGCTCGCGTGGTTGATCGGCGAGGCCACCGAACACGCGGGCGAACACACGGGGCCCGGGATCGGCGGCTTCCTGAATGCGAGCTTCGGCAACGCGCCGGAGCTGATCATCGCTCTCTTCGCGGTGAACGCCACGCTGCCGAACGTGGTGCGCGGCTCGCTTGCGGGCAGCGTCGTCTCCAACATCCTGCTCGTCTTGGGCGTGGCCCTGATCTTCGGCGGCGAGGGCCGCGACGGTAAGCCGCTCGACCGCTTCTCGATCCTGCTCCAGCTCGGCCTCGTACTCGGGGCCGTGCTGCTCTTTCTCGTCCCGTCGGTGCCGAGCTGGACGGGGGATGCGGAACGACACTCGCTCGCGGTCATCTCGATTCCCGTCGCGATCGTGCTGCTGCTCGTCTACACGACCACCACGGTGCGCGGGCTACGCCGCCACAAGCGGCTGCACGAGGAGAGCGGCGACACACCGGCCGAGGGCTGGTCGTTGCCCGTCGCGCTCGTGGTACTCGCGGCGGCGACAGTGGTGACGGCGCTGATCAGCGAGACCCTCGTCCACTCCCTCGACTCCTTCGCCGCGGCTGCAGGCCTTTCGGAGTTCTTCATCGCCGCCGTAATCGTCGCGATCGTCGGGAACGCGGCCGAGCACGGAGGCGCGATCGTGATCGCGAGTCGCGGCAAGCTGCCGCTCGCGACGGAGATCGCGGTCTCGTCGAGCGCCCAGGTCGCGCTGTTCGTGACTCCTGCGGTCGCGCTGCTCTCCTGGGCCGTGACGCCGGCGCTCCCGCTGAGCTTCCGGCCGATCGAGCTTGCGGCCATGGGCGGCTCCGCGCTGCTCGTAGGGATCGTGCTTTCCGACGGCCGCGGCCGACGTTGGGAAGGCTTCTTCCTCGTCGCCCTCTACGTCGGCGTGGTGCTGGCGTTCCTGGTCGCCGGCGACCGCTAGGCGGGCGCGCCGAAAAGGTCGGGCGTTTGCCTGAACGGATCAGGCTCGGGCAAGAGCTCCCAGCGCGCGCGGGATCAGCTCGACGGCGCGCTCGATTTCCTCGTCTCCGACGTCCAGGTGCGTGACGGCGCGCAACTTGGTCGCATGCGCGGTCATCGAAAGCCCGACGCCCTGCTGCCAGAGCCGCTCGAGCGCCTCCTTCGGCTCGAGCCGAAGCGGCGCCAACTCGACCTGGACGAAGTTCGTCTCGACCTGTTCGAGGTCGACCGGCACGCCAGCCTCGTACAGACCTTCGGCGAGCCGCCGCGCCCGGGCGTGGTCGTCGGCGAGCCGCTCGATGTTGTGCTCGAGCGCGTAGACGCCGGCCGCCGCGACGATCCCGGCCTGACGCATCGCGCCGCCGAAGAGGTGCTTCAGGCGCCGTGCCGTGGTCATCAGCTCCTGCGAGCCTGCGACGAGCGCACCGAGCGGGCAGCCGAGGCCCTTCGAGAGGCAAAGGGTGACGGTGTCGAAGTGCGCGCCGATCTGGGCTGCGGGCACACCCGAGGCGACGACCGCGTTGAGCAGTCGGGCTCCGTCGAGGTGCACGTACAGCTCGAGCTCCCTCGCGGTGGCGACCACAGCTTCGATCTCCGTGAGCGGCCAGACGCGCCCGCCCGACGCGTTGTGCGTGTTCTCGACGGAGACGATCTTCGTCGGCGGGGTGTGCGTGCCGTCGGTGCGGCGCACCGTCTCGCGCAGTTGCTCCGGGGTGAACCGCCCGTTGGCGCAGCGCAGCTGCCGCGTCATCAACCCCGCGTGGACGGCAGGGCCACCGAGCTCGGAGATGAACAGGTGCGAGTTTTCCTCGGCGACCACTTCGTCGCCCGGCTTGCCGAGGGTGCGGAGAGCGATCTCGTTCGCCATCGTCGCGGTCGGGACGTACACGGCCTCCTCCTGGCCGAGCAGCTCCGCGGCCCGCCGCTCGAGCTCGTTGACGGTCGGGTCCTCCCGCTTCTGCTCGTCTCCCACCTCGGCGGCGGCGATGGCTGCGCGCATCTCGGGCGAGGGCCTCGTCTGCGTGTCGGAGCGAAGGTCGATCATCAGACGCCCTTGGGCGCCTCGAGGGCCGCTGCGGCCGCGGGCTCGCCGGCAAGGTCCGGATGCTCCTCGAAGCCGTAGCGGACGACGATCCGCTTTGCGGCCTTCACCTCGTCCAGCCGGCCGACGGGCCGGCCGTGCGGGGCGCTCTTCAGCAGGTCGGGCTCCTCGGCGGCCTCCCGCGCGATCGTCAGCATCGCGTCAGCGAAGGAATCCAGCGTCTCCTTGGCCTCCGTTTCGGTTGGCTCGATCATCAGCGCCTCCGGCACCACCAGCGGGAAGTACACCGTCGGCGGGTGGAAGCCGTAGTCCATCAGCCGCTTCGCGACGTCGAGCGCTGTGACTCCGTGCTCGCGCTTGAGCGGCCGGGCGGAGAGCACGAACTCGTGCATGCAGAGCCGGTCGAACGGGAGCTCGTAAGCTTCCCGGAGCCGTGCGAGCAGGTAGTTCGCGTTCAGTACCGCCACCTCCGACATCTCGCGCAACCGCGGTCCGTAGGCGAGGATGAACGCGTACGAGCGGACGAAGACGCCGAAGGGCCCGAGGAAGCCGCGCACCTTGCCGATCGTCTGCGGCCGGTCGTAGTCGAGCCCGAACCGCGCGCCCTCGCGCACGATCGCCGGCACGGGCAGGAACGGCTCGAGCCGCTTCTCCACGGCGATCGGCCCTCCGCCCGGCCCGCCGCCCCCGTGTGGCTGCGAGAAGGTCTTGTGCAGGTTGATGTGGACGATGTCGAAGCCCATGTCGCCCGGCCGGGAGATCCCGCAGACGGCGTTCAGGTTCGCGCCGTCGTAGTACATGAGCGCGCCCGCACCGTGGAAGATCCGCGCGATCTCCTCGATGTTCTCGTCGAAGAGCCCGAGCGTCGAGGGATTCGTGAGCATCAGCCCCGCGGTGTGCTCGTCGACGTTGGCGCGCAGATCGTCGACGTCGATGTTGCCGCGAGGGTCGGTCTTGACCGGCGTGAGCTCATAGCCGGCCATCGTCACGCTCGCCGGGTTCGTCCCGTGCGCCGTGTCCGGAATCACGATCTTCCGACGCTGCCCGCCCTCGCCGCGGTCGGCGAAGTAGGCGCGCATCAGCATCAGGCCCGTGAGCTCGCCCTGCGAGCCCGCCGCCGGTTGAAGCGAGACGGCGTCGAGGCCGGTGATCTCGGCGAGCACCTCCTGCAGCTCCCAGCAGAGGCGAAGCGCGCCCTGGGCCCCGTCCGCTTCCTGGTGCGGATGCACGTCGCGGAACCCCGGCAGCGCGGCGAGGCGCTCGTTCACCCGCGGGTTGTGCTTCATCGTGCAGGACCCGAGGGGGTAGAAGCCCGTGTCGATCCCGAAGTTGCGGCTCGAGAGCTCGGTGAAGTGGCGCACGAGGTCGGGCTCCGCGAGCTCGGGCAGGCGCGGCGGCTCGGCGCGGCGAAGCGCCTCGGGAACCTCCGGCACCGGCAGCGCGTGGCCCGGCAGGCGCCCGGCTCGGCGTCCGTGCTGCGACTTCTCGTAGATCAGCTTCAGAGCGCTAGCACCTCCGCGAGCACTTCGGCGAGCCGGTCGATCTCCGCGGGCGTTCGCTTCTCGGTGAGCGCCACGAGCAGCACGTCGTCCATGCCCGGATAGTCGCGCCCGAGGGCATAACCGGGGTGGACGCCCCGCTCCCGGGCCTCGCGGACGACGTCCTTGGCAGGCCGTCCGACTCGTACGGCAAACTCCTTGAATGTTGTCCGGTCTGCAAACGCGAGCGGGAGCCCGAGCCGTTCCATCGCATGCCCTGCGAGGGCCATGCAGGTCTCCCCCACCTCGCGCAGTCCCTCCGGACCGAGCCACGAGAGGTAGACCAGGCCGGCGAGCGCCAGCAGCGTCTGGTTCGTGGTGATGTTCGATGTCGCCTTCTCGCGTCGAATGTGCTGTTCGCGCGTCTGGAGGGTGAGGACATAGCCGCGGGTCCCCGCGGCATCTGTGGTCTCGCCGACGATGCGGCCCGGCATGCGCCGGATGAATTCGGAGCGCGCGGCCAGGAAGCCGTAGTGGGGCCCGCCGTAGGAGAGGTAGTTCCCTGCCGGCTGCCCTTCGCCGATGGCGATCGCACAACCGTAGCGGCCGGGTGCCTCGACCACGCCGAGCGAGAGCGGATCGACGTGCGCGACCGGAAGCGCCTCGGCGTCGTTCGCGGCGGCAGCCAGCTCGACCGCGGGTTCGAGCACCCCGAAAAAATTCGGGTGCTGAAAGATGACGCAAGCCGCGTCCTCGGAGGCTGCCCGGAGCTCGTCCGGGTCCGTCGCTCCGTCGCGGTGCGGCACCTCGACCACCTCGAGTCCGAAGCCCGGCGCGTAGGTCTTCACCACCTGCCTGACCTGCGGGTTGGTCGCCTCCGTGACCACCACCTTCGAGCGACCCGTAGCGTGCTTGGCGATGAAGCAAGCGTCCGCTGCAACGGTGGTGCCGTCGTACCCCGAGGCGTTCGAGACGTCCATCCCGGTCAGCTCGCAGATCGCGGTCTGGTACTCGAAGATCGCCTGCAGGACACCTTGGCTCAGCTCCGGCTGATACGGGGTGTACGCGGTCAGGAGCTCGCCGCGCTGGAGTACGGCATCCACCACCGCCGGCACGTAGTGGTCGTACATACCCGCCCCGAGGAACGACAGCTCCGCACCGACGTGGGCGTTCTGCGACGCGAGCTGCTCGAAGTAGGCCGTTAGCTCCTGCTCGGTCATCGCCGGCCGCAGGTCGAGCTCCCGACCCAGCCGCACGCCGACGGGCAGGTCGCCGAAGAGCTCTTCGATCGTGGAGACCCCGATCTCCTCGAGCATCGCCTCCCGGTCGGCGTCGGTCAGCGCGAGGTAGCTCACGCCTGCTCGGCCAGGTGCTGCTTGTACGCCTCCGGATCGAGCAGCGAGTCGATCTCGCCTCGGTTGGTCAACCGGACACGGACGAGCCAGCCAGCGCCGTACGGATCGTCGTTCACGGTCTCCGGCGCGTCCTTTACGGCGCTGTTGACCTCGAGCACCTCGCCCGAGAGCGGCGCGATCACGTCCGAGACCGCCTTCACGGACTCGACCTCTGCATAGGACCGGTCCTTCACGAGAGCCGCGCCCTCGGCGGGAGCCTCGAAATGCACGAGCTCGCCGAGCGCGTCCTGCGCGAACCAGGTGATGCCGAACACCGCTTCCCCATTCTCGAGACGCGCCCAGTCGTGCTCGGGGTGGTAGCGCAGGTCGTCCGGGTAGCTCTCAGCCGCGGCCATCAGGTCTCCCCCGCGAATAGATGGGCTTCTTCACCACGCGCGCGCTCCGCGAACGGCCGCGAATGTCGATCGTCAACTCGGTCCCCGGCTGCGCGAGCCCGGCGGGCACGTAGCCCAGCCCGATCCCGCGCTCGAGCATCGGCGAATGCGAGCCGGAGGTGACCTCGCCCCCCTCGGCGACCGTCATCCCCTGCCGCGGGATTCCGGGCTCTTCCATCACGAAGGCCGCGAGCTTCCGTTCCGGGCCGGCGTCCTTGATCCGCCGCAGCTCGTCGGCGCCGGTGAACTCCTTGTCGAGCGCGCAGACCCAGCCGAGCCCGGCCGAGATCGCGTCGGTCTCGGGGCCGATGTCGTTGCCGTGCAGGGGGTAGCAGACCTCGAGCCGAAGGGTGTCCCGCGCGCCGAGCCCGCACGGCGCCGCTCCGCGCTCTACGACCCGGTCCCAGAGCTCGCTGGCCCGCCCCGCAGGGACGAGCAGCTCGACCCCCTCCTCGCCGGTATAGCCGGTGCGGTTGATCACGCACCGGACGCCGTCGAGCTCCCCGTCCGCGAACGTGAAGGCGGGCGCGTCGGGCAACCCGAGGCGCTCGAGGGCCCGGGGGCCTTGTACCGCGAGCAGCGCGTAGCGGTCGGAGACGTCGCGCACCTCCGCCCCGGGCAGCTCGCGTTCGCGCAGCCAGGCGAAGTCGGTCTCGCGGTTCGAGGCGTTCACGATCAGCAGGAAGCGCTCCGGCTCGAGCTCGTAGGCGATCAGGTCATCCACGATTCCGCCGTGCTCGTTCGTGAGCAGGGTGTATTGCGCCCGGCCGGGACCGATCCGTTTGAGGTCGTTCGAGAGCGCGGCCTGAAGCAGCTCCAGCGCGCGCGGGCCTTCGACTTCGAGCTCGCCCATGTGCGAGACGTCGAAGACGCCGGCGTCGGTGCGCACCGCGCGATGCTCGGGGATCACGCCCTCGTACTGCACGGGCATCTCCCAGCCGGCGAACGGCACGAGCCGCGCGCCGAGGGCGACGTGACGCTCGTAGAGCGGTGTTCGAAGCAGTGTTTGCATCGGGCTCTGATGCTAAAGGAGCCGATAAAGGAGCCGCCCCGGCTTCGGCTTGCGAGCCGAGGCCGGGGCGGCCGAACCGGGTCATCTTGGGTCAACCGCTCCGGTCGACCCGAGAGGGCACGACGATCTTCACCGCCTGGTGCGGTTCTTAAACATTCTGTCTCGAAACCCGCGGACGCGACTAGCCGTCGCGCAGGAAGGACGGCACCTCGAGCGCGTCCTCCGAGATCTCGAAGCGCTCGGCCGGCACCTCGCGCGGCGTCTCCGCCTCGCCCTCTGCCGGTTCCTCGGCGCGCCGCCGCCGCCGCAGGCGCGCGGGGCCGAAGCCCGTCGCGATCACGGTCACGCGCACCTCGTCGTCGAGCGACTCGTCGATGACCGCGCCGAAGATCACATTCGCGTTCTGGTCGGCGGCGGAGGTCACGACCTGCGCCGCCTCGTTCACCTCGAAGAGGCCGATGTTCGGGCCGCCCGTCACGTTGAGCAGGATGCCGGTCGCGCCCTCGATCGAGGACTCGAGCAGCGGCGACGACACCGCGGAACGCGCCGCCTCGGTCGCTCGGTTCTCGCCGGCCGCCACGCCGATCCCCATCAGGGCCGAACCGGCCTCGTTCATGATCGTGCGCACATCGGCGAAGTCCAGGTTGACGAGCCCGGGGATCGTGATCAGGTCGGTGATGCCCTGCACGCCCTGGCGCAGCACGTCGTCGGCCGTCGTGAACGCGTCCACGATCGAGGTGCGCTTCTCGACCACCTGCAGCAGCCGGTCATTCTCGATCACGATCAGCGTGTCGACGTGGTCACGCAGCTCGTCGATGCCGCGCACGGCGACCTCGGCACGCCGGCGGCCCTCGAACGAAAACGGTTTCGTCACGACTCCCACGGTGAGCGCGCCCAGCTCTTGCGCGAGCCGCGCGACGGTCGGCGCCGCGCCCGTGCCCGTGCCGCCGCCCTCGCCCGCGGTCACGAAGACCATGTCGGCGCCCTTCAGCGCCTCCTTCAGCTCGTCGCGGCTCTCCTCGGCCGCCGCCTGACCCACGGCCGGGTCGGCGCCTGCGCCGAGACCGCGCGTGACCTCGGAGCCGATCGGCATCTTCACGTCGGCGTCGCACATGAGCAGCGCCTGCGCATCCGTGTTGATGGCGATGAACTCGCAGCCGGACAGGCCGGCGTCGACCATACGGTTGACGGCGTTCGAGCCGCCGCCGCCGACACCGACGACCTTGATCAAGGCCAGGTAGTTCCCCGTCTGATCCCTCATGCTCAACTCGCCTCTACCTCAAGCTTTAGTGGACAGTGCGTCTTCTGCGCAGGGCAGGGTACGCCTACCCAGTCCGCCTGTCAACGGGAGTCACGCCGTCGTACTCTGAGGCTCAGGTAGAGACTTGAGGGTTTGTGCCTGCCACGGGACGTTCGGGAACGCTCACATCGATGTACGCGTAGCCCCCGTGTGCGAGGATGCCCGGGAGGATCCGCGCCGCGATCGCGAGCTTGAGCCTGATCGCCCGAAGGTCACCCAGGCGCAGCTCGAGACCCGATCCCAGGAGCATCGTGAGATCGTGTTCACGGGCGCGCACCATCCGCACCCGACCGTGGAAATGCGCGAGGCGGGCGAGCGCCAGGGTGCGCACGGCCCGCAGGGCGAACCGGTCGGTGATGGCGGCCCCAAGCTCGGGCTCACCGGAATGGGCAAGCCAGACCCTCGGCAGCCCCGGGCGGGCGTGTGCGGGCACCGCGGCGATCACGCGCGAGCTGGCGGCCACGAGCCAGCCCTTCGCGCCGCGCCGGGCCACGGCGACGGGATGCTCAGCGCGGACGACGACACGCAGGGTGTGCGGGAAGTCGCGGTTGTAGCGGAAGCCCGCGACCTCCGGCAGCGCCGCGAGGCGCCGCTCGAGCTCGGCGGCGTCGAGTGCCAGCAGGCTCTCGCCGTCGAGCGGCTCCAGGGCCGTGCGCACGTGGGCGGCCACGGCGGGCGGTGCGCCCTCGACCTCCACACGGTTGAGAGCGAACATCGGCGTGTTACGCGCGAGAAAATAAAGGCCGGCCGCGCCGGCGACGATCGCGAAACCCAGCAGGAGCGAGCGACCGCTCGGAAGAACGCGCACGATCAGCGCGCGCTCGCCGCTTCGAGGAAGCGGGATCACCGCTGCGCGGGCTCGCGCACGCTGGGGCTTGCTCTCTGGCACGAGGCGGCTTTCGCCGCCACGGTCGGCCCTCCTACCCGATGGGCGGGAGCACGAGCGGTCCGAGGAACTCGACCTCGTGCCGCAGTTCGACGCCGAATTGCTCGAACGCGCGCCGCCGCGCCTCGGCCATCAGCGCGACCGCATCGGCCGAGCGGGCTCCGTCGGCGTTCTCGATGAAGTTCGCATGGCGTGGTGAGATCTGCGCCCCGCCGAGTCGATGACCCTTGAGGCCGCAGGCCTCGAGCATGCGGCCGGCCGACAGCGCGTGCGCGGGATTCTTGAAGACGCTTCCGAACGTGCGCTTGTTCGTCGGTTGCGCCGCCTTGCGCAGGGCCTGAAGCCGTGCCACGTTCGCCTTGATCTGCTCCTCGGGCAGGGGCGCGAGCGGGAACTCCGCCCGGGCGACCACCTGGCCGTGGCGGAGCTCCGAGTGCCGGTAGCGGAGCCCGAGCTCGGCGGGCGTCAGCCAGCGTGGGCCGTCGGCGTCCACGACCAGCGCACGCTCGAGGATCGTGGCCCAGTCGCTGCCGTAGGCACCAGCGTTCATCCAGACCCCGCCGCCGATCGTGCCGGGGATAGCGCAGGCAAACTCGAAGCCGCCGAGACCTGCGGCGCGCGCCCGATGCAGGCAGACCGCGTTCGTCGCACCGCCACCCGCCTGCAGCCGCTCGTTCTCGACCTCTGCTTCCGCGAGCTCGCCGCCGAGCTTGAGCACGAGGCCACCGAAGCCCTCGTCGGCAACCAGCAGGTTCGAGCCGAGACCGATCGCGGCCACCGGCAGCTCTCGCTCGCTCGCCCACGCAAGCGCCTCCTCCAGCTCGGCGAGCGTCTCAGGCCGGGCAAAGGCTCTCGCGGGGCCACCGGTGCCGAGCGTGGTGAACCGTGAGAGCGCAACACCTTCGTCGACCTTCACGCGAGCTGCTCCAGCAGCAGCGGCGCCGCCCGCTCGACGTCGCCGGCGCCGATCGTCAAGACAACGTCACCCGGCCGGGCGCGCTGCGCGAGAAACCGAACGGCGTCCTCGAGCTCCGGCGTCCAGGCGACCGGCATTCCCGGCCTCGCGTCCACGAGCCCCTCGACGACCAGTCTGCCCTCGACTCCCTCGAGCGGCCTCTCCCGTGCGGCATAGACGCTCGTCACGGCGACCGCGTCGGCCGCCGTCAGCGCGCCGGCGAGGTCGTGAGCGAGGTGGCGCGTGCGCGAGTAGAGGTGCGGCTGGAACACGACGAGAACCCGACCGGCTCCGGCTGTGGCGCGAGCGGCTGCGAGCGTCGCCGCTATTTCTCGTGGATGGTGGCCGTAGTCGTCGTAGACCGCGACGCCGCGGACCTCGCCACGGCGCTCGAAGCGCCGGCCGGCGCCGGTGAACTCCGGTAGCACGCGCTCCGCCTCGCCGCGTGCGACGCCGGCGAGCTCGAGCGCCGCCAGCGCCACGGCGGCATTGCGGCGGTTGTGCTCCCCCGGGACCCCGAGCTCGAGCGCCGCGGGCTCCAACTCCTCGCCGCGCACCGCCGCTGGGGCCTCGCCTAGCCAGCGGTCGAACAGCGCCCGCACCTCTGCCTCGGAGGCGAAGGTGGCGTGATGGTCGAGGTCGACGTTCGTGAGCACCGCGACCTGCGGGCGCAGCAGCTCCAGCGAGCGGTCCGACTCATCGCCCTCCGCCACGAGCCAACCTGCGCCGGCCCGCGCGTTCCCGCCGAGCTGCGGGATCTCGCCGCCGATCAGGAACGCGGGATCGAGCTCCAGCCGGTCGAGGACGAAGGCGATCATCGCGGTCGTGGTCGTCTTGCCGTGCGCGCCGGCGACGACGATCGAGGGCTGCAATGCCACCAGCTCGGCGAGAAATTCGCCACGCATATGCGTCCTGCTACCTCGCGCCCGCGTGATTTCTACCTCGGGATTGTCCGGCGCGATCGCGCTGGAGACGATCACCTCGGCGCCCTCCGGCACCCGCATCGCGTCGTGGCCGATCGAAACCGATACCCCTGCCGCCTCGAGCCGCTCGACGTACGAGGAGCGCTCGCGGTCGGAGCCGGAGACCTTCGCGCCCCAGGCCTGGGCGACAAGCGCGAGCGCACTCATGCCGGCGCCGCCGATCCCGACAAACCAGAGGCGTCGCCCCTCAAGCGGCCGCAAGGCTCAGCAGCTCCTCGGCGATCTCCTCGGCGGCTGCAGGGCGCGCCGCCCGCTGCATCGCCGCGCCCATCTCCTGGAGCCGCCGCGCATCCCCGAGCAAGGAGCGCACGGTCTCCGGCACGCGCCCGAGCTCGCTCTCCGGCATGAGGATCGCGCCGCCGGCGGTCTGGAAGTAGCGCGCGTTCTTCGTCTGGTGGTCAGCAGTCGCGAGTGGATAGGGGACGAGGATGGACGGCTTTCCCGCGGCCGCCAGCTCCCAGACGCCGCCGCCGGCGCGCGAGAGCACCAGGTCCGCGGCGCCGAGCGCGGCCCCGTAGTCGTCGGTGAAGGGCACCAACCGGTAGTCCGCGCGCGACACGCGCCGCTGCAGCCGCTCGTACTCGCGCTCGCCGCTCAGGTGGAGAACCGACGGGCCGCCTTGCCCGAAGCTCTCGATCGCGAGGTCGTTGAGCGCCCGCGCACCGAGGCTGCCGCCGGCGACGAGCAGCACCGGCCCCTGCTCTGGCAGCTCGAAGCGCCGGCGAGCCTCCTCTCGGGGCAGCGGCTGCGAGCGCGCCGGGATCGGCCGGCCGGTCACGCGGTACTTTGGCGGCTTCCGGCCCCGGATCGGGAACGAGAGGAACACGCGCCGCGCGAACGGCGCCGCGAGCCGGTTGGCAAGCCCGAGATGTGCATCGGCCTCCATCAACGCGGCCGGGATCCGCCGCCGCGCCGCAGCGAACACCATCGGGCCGCTCACGTAGCCGCCGCCGCCGAGCACGACATCCGGCTGCCTCCGACGCAGGATCCGCTCGCAGGCTGCTGGCGCCGCAAGGGAGCGCAAGGCCGCGCGCGCCTGCGCCAAACCTGGCTGCCGCGGCAGGCCGCTCACACGAAAGGTGTCGAGCTCGAAGCCCGCGTCAGGGACGAGTCGCGCTTCGGCGCGATCCGGCGACCCGGCGAACGTCACGCGTGCTCCCCGGCCGCGCAGCGCCTCTCCGACTGCGAGAGCGGGCAGCACGTGGCCGGCCGTCCCCCCGGTCGCGATCAGAAACGCTGGCTCTCTTTGCTCCGGCATCGCCCGCGATGTTAAGGAGGATGCCCACCGACGCGAGCGCCACGACCAGGCTCGAGCCGCCGTAGGAGACGAACGGGAGCGGGATCCCGGTCAGCGGCGCGAGCCCCATCACCGCGGCGAGGTTGATCGCGGCCTGGCCGCAGACGAGCACCGTCAGGCCTACTGCGAGCCGCTTGCCGAAGGGATCCTTGCAGCCGAGTGCGATCTTGAGCCCGATGTAGGCGAAGGCGCAGTAGGCGGCGATCACCGCCGCGGCGCCGACGAGCCCGAGCTCCTCGCCGATGATCGCGAAGATCATGTCCGTGTGAGCCTCCGGCAGGTAATTCGCCTTCTGGACGCTCTGACCGAGGCCGACGCCGAAGATCCCGCCTGAGCCCAGGCCGATCATCGCCTGCACGGTCTGGAAGCCGGCGCCCTGTGCGTCCTGCCAGGGATTGAGGAAGCTGAAGAGGCGGGCGCGGCGGTAGGGCTCGAACCAGATCGCCACCAGGCCGAGCGCGGCCGCGATCCCCATCCCGCCGCCGAGGGTGCGAGCCGGAGTACCGGCGACGAGCAGCATCGCGGCCAGCATCGCCACGATCGCGATCGCCGTGCCGAGGTCGGGCTCGATTAAGAGCAAGCCGCAGAAGACTGCGGTGAGGAGGCCGATGGGCCGCCACAACTCCGACAGGGTCTGCGGCGGCCGCTGGCGAGTCAGGTGCGACGCCGCCCAGACCGCCAGCGCGATCTTCGCCAGCTCGGAGGGCTGAAAGACCGCTGGCCCGAAGGTCAGCCAGCGACGGGCGCCGTTCACCGACTGCCCGATCACGAGCACCGCGAGCAGCAAGCCCAGGCTCGCCACGACGAGGACGGGCGCAGTTCGGCGGAGGATCCGGAAGTCGAGTCGCGAGGCCCCCGCCATCAGGGCGATCCCCAGCACGGCGTAGATCGCCTGGCGCTTGAGGTAGTACGCGGGGTCGCCGTTGGCGAGCGCAGCCGAAGCCGAGGTAGCGCTGTAGACCATCACGAGACCAAAGGCGACGAGGCCCAGGGTCACCAGGATCAGGACACTCGATTCGAGCTGCCCGCGTTTCACCCGAACAGGTTCTGCACCAGCCTCCTGAAGTCCTCGCCGCGCTCCTCGAAGTCGCGGAACTGGTCGTAGCTCGCACAGGCCGGCGAAAGAAGCACCACGTCGCCCGGTTGCGGCTCGATCGCGCGCAGCGCGCTCGCCAGGTCGCCCGCGTCAGCGGCCTGCGGAATCGCGGCGGCGAGCTCGTCCGCGGTCTCGCCGATCACGTGCACGCTCTTCACGTTCGGCCCGATCGCGGCGGCCAGCGGCGCAAAGTCCTCGCCCTTGCGCGAGCCGCCGAGGATCAGATGCACGGGTTCGTCCTCGTAGGCCGCGAGCGCCTTCAGCGCGGCGGCGACGTTGGTCGCCTTCGAGTCGTTGACGTAGCGCACGCCGTCGAGCTCGCGCACGAGCTCCAGGCGGTGAGGCACCCCCGGAAAGGTGCGGAGAGCCTCGGCGATCGCCTCCTCGGAGACGCCCAGCGCGCGGGCGGCAGCGGTCGCAGCCGCGGCGTTCTCGCGGTTGTGCGCGCCCGGAATACGCGGCTCGGCCGGGAGCGGGTCGTCGGCGGTGAACTCGGTCCCCTCCAGCCCGAGGCCGCGCGGGACGATCTTCGTCTGAACCCGCTCGAAGATCCGCAGCTTGGCGTCGCGGTAGCCCTCGAACGACTCGTAGCGGTCAAGGTGGTCGGGCTCGAGGTTCAGCAGCAACGCCACCTCGCAGGCAAGCTCGTGCACGTCCTCGAGCTGGAAGCTCGACAGCTCGCAGACGACGAGAGCCCCCGGCTCGAGCTGTCCGTCCAGCTCGGTCAGCGCCCGGCCCACGTTTCCGGCGACGGGCGCGCCCGTCATCGCGCCCAGAAGCTCGGCGGTCGTGGTCTTTCCGTTCGTGCCGGTGACGCCGACGAGCCGTGGCTCGAGCAGCCGGTAGCCGAGCTCGACCTCGCTCCAGATCGGCACCGCTCGAAGCTCGGCCTCGACGACGAGCGGTGCTCCCCGCGGCACGCCCGGGCTCTTCACGAGGACATCGACGCCATCGAGAAGCGAAAGGTCACAGTCGTTGTCGAGCTCTCGGTCGGCCCCGACCACGTCCACCCCGCGCCGCTCGAGCGCGGCCGAGGCCGCCTTGCCCGACCGCCCGAGCCCGAGCACGAGCACCCGCTGCGGCAACTCGCTCAGCGGAACCCGGTGAAGTAGCGGTAGTACAGCGCGAAGCCGATCGCGCACAGGATCCCGGTCACGATCCAGAAGCGCACCATGATCTTCGTCTCCGACCACGCCTTCATCTCGAAGTGGTGGTGGATCGGCGTCATCAGGAACACGCGCCGCTTGAGGTACTTGAAGGTGAAGACCTGAATGATCACCGAGATCGCCTCGAGCGCGAAGATGCCGCCGATCAGGAGCAGCAGGAAAATCGTCTTGGTGAAGATCGCGAAGGACGCAAGCGCGCCCCCGATCGCCATCGAGCCGGTATCGCCCATGAACACCTCGGCCGGAAACGCGTTGTACCAGAGGAACCCGATCGTCCCTCCGATCAGGGCGGCGGCGATGATGGCGAGGTCGAGCTTGGTGTCGAAGCGGTGGCCCGGCGAGCCCGAGCGGATCCACGAGATGACGATCATCGCGGCGAACGTGAAGAGCGCGATCACGCCCGTGCCGGCTGCGAGACCGTCGAGCCCGTCGGTCAGGTTGACCCCGTTTGCGGCGCCGGCGATCACGAGGAAGAGCAGCCCGTACCAGGCCCACGAAAGCTCGATGTGCCCAACGCCGGGCACGTACACGTTGGTCGGCAGATGCTGGTGCTCTGCGGCAAGCCCGACGCCGACGGTGATCAGACCGAGCAGCAGCAGCTTCCAGCGGCCGTTCAGGCCGAGCGAGCGGCGATGCGTCAGCTTGATGAAGTCGTCGAGGAAGCCGATCGCCCCGCAGCCGAGCGTGACGAAGAGCACGGTCAGGGCCGGCACCGTGTAGGTGCTGAACGCGAGAAACCCGATGCTGGCCGCCAACAGGATCAGCAGGCCGCCCAGCACCGGTGTCCCCTGCTTGAGCACGTGATGCTCGGGCCCCTCTTCGCGGATGTGCTGGCCGAACTCGTTGCGCCGCAGGAACTCGATGAACTTCGGGCCGAGCAGGATGGAGATGAGCAAGGAGACGACGCCTGCGATCAGGACACGGCTCAAGCGCTCACCGCCGCGAGCGCCTCCGCGACCCGCTCCAGCCCGACTGCGCGTGATGCCTTGACGAGGACGCAGTCGCCGGGCTGGACGATCTCCTCCACGGCAGCAACAGCGCTCTGCGCATCCGGGGCCCAGCGCGTGATCGTGACGCCGCCCGCGCCCTCGAGATAGCCGCGGGCCAGCTCACCCACCGCTACGAGCGCCGCGACACCCTGGCGCTCGGCTTCGGTGCCGATCTCCTCATGGAAGCGGGGCGCGCCGGGGCCGAGCTCAGCCATGTCGCCGAGCACCGCGATCCGGCGCCGGGCGCCCGCCCTGGCGGCGAGGTGCGCGAGCGCGGCGCGCATCGAGACAGGGTTCGCGTTGTAGGCGTCGTTGATCAGCAGGCCCCCGCCTGCGAGGGGCAACTCCTCTCCGCGCCAGCGCGAGAACTCCACGTTCACGCCTTGCGGGCGGGGCACGCCGAGCGCGTCCAGGGCCGCGAGCGCGGCAGCGGCGTTCGCCGCCTGGTGGAGCGCCGTGAAATTGAAGCTGACGCCGCCGACCACGCTGCGGCCTCCCCCGACGCGGGCCTCGGGCTCGTCGAGGTGGACGACCTCCACGTCCTCGCGCTCGACCTGGAATCCCGCGGGCACGATCGCGGTGCCTCCGGCCGGGAGCGCGGCGATCAGCTCGCCTTTGGCGCGCAGCACGCCTTCGAGCGAGCCGACGAGCTCGAGGTGCACGGGCCCCACATTGGTCACGACGCCGATGTCGGGCCGTGCCATCGCGCAGAGGTCGGCGATCTGGCCGAAGCCCCGCATCGCCAGCTCGAGAATGCAGACCTCGGTGTCGGGCTCCAGGCGGCAGAGCGTGAGCGGGACGCCGATCTCGTTGTTGAAGCTCGCCTCCGCAGCAATGGTGCGCGCGGCCGGCGCGCACAACGCCGCCAGGATGTCCTTGGTCGAGGTCTTCCCGGTCGAGCCGGTGATGCCGACCATCCGCGCACTCGAGCGCCCGCGCACGGCCGTCCCGAGCGCCGCGAAGGCGGCGAACGGCTCGTCGGGCACGAGCGTCGCAGCGGCGCCGCGCGCCCGCGCGTCGTCGACGAACTCTGCACCGCGCCCGACCGCGACGAACAAATCGCCCGGTGCGACCCGGCGCGAGTCGACGCGCACGCCGGTGACCTCCTCGACGCCGGGAGCCGCGTCCAGCCTGCCTGCGGCGAGCGTCGCCACCTCGTCCAGGCGCAGCGGGATCACGTGGGCGCTCCGAGGCGCCGCAGCGCCTCGCGTGCGACGTCACGATCGTCGAAGGGCAGGGTGCGGTCGGCGAACTGCTGGCCCTGCTCGTGCCCCTTGCCGGCGATCACGACGACGTCTCCCTCACGCGCGGCGTCGATTGCGCGGGCGATTGCCTCCCGCCGGTCCGGCTCGATCTCCACGTCTCCCTCCGCGCCGGCAGCGATCTCGCCGATGATCGCCTCGGGCTCCTCGCTGCGCGGATTGTCCGAGGTGACGATTGCCAGGTCGGCGAGCTCCGAGGCGATCCGGCCCATCAGCGGCCGCTTGCCGCGGTCGCGGTCGCCACCACAGCCGAAGACGCAGATGAGGCGGCCTTGGGCCAGATCACGAGCCGTCCGCAGCACGTTCTCGAGCGAGTCGGGTGTGTGCGCGTAGTCCACGAGCACGACGAACGGCTGGCCCTCGTCCACGGCTTCGAAGCGCCCGGGGACGCCGCGCAGTTCCTTCACGCCGCGGGCGATCGCCTCGTCCTCCACGCCGAGGAGGCGCGCCGCCGCGACTGCGCCGAGCACGTTCTCGACGTTGAAGCGGCCCCGGAGCCGGGTCTCGAGCTCGAGCCCGCCCGCGCTGAAGCGTGCTCCGCGCGGCCCCAGCTCGAGCCCCTCTGCCTGGAGCTCGGCGTCCTCGGCGAAGCCGAAGGTGATCAGCCGCCCCTGCCCTTCGAGCTCTTCGGCGAGCCGTCGGCCATGGGCGTCGCCGACATTGACTGCCCCCGACGGGTGCGCCTCGGTGAAGAGCCGCCGCTTCGCGTCGAAGTAGCGCTCGATCGTCTGGTGGAAGTCGAGGTGATCCTGGGTCAGGTTCGTGAATACGAGCGCCGAAAAGCGCACGCGGTCGAGGCGACCAAGCTCGGAGCCGTGCGAGGTGGCCTCCATCGCGCAGCTGCGATCGCCGGCGTCCAGCATCTCGCGGAAGCCGCGCTGGAGGTCGATCGCCTCGGGGGTGGTGCGCAGCGCCGGGCGCCGTTCCCCGCCGACCCGGCTCTCGATCGTGCCGAGCAGGCCCGGCCTGCGACCGGCCGCGGCGAGGATCGAGTAGAGCAGGAAGGCCGTCGTGGTCTTACCGTTGGTCCCGGTGACCGCGGCGACCTCGAGCTCCTGTGTCGGGCGCTCGAAGAACTCGTCCGCCGCGACGCCCATCGCCCGGCGAGCGTCCTCGACCAACAGCTGCGGCACCTCCAGCTCGAGCGGCCGCTCGACGACGAGCGCGGCGGCGCCGTTTGCCACCGCCTCAGCCGCGAACGCGTGACCGTCAGCGCGGCTGCCGGGCACGCAGAAGAAGAGGGAGCCCGCCGTCGCGCCGCGGGCGTCGTAAGCCAGGTCTGCGATCTCGACTGGAGCGCGTCCCAGGACGTCCACGGGCGCGAGCGCAGCAATGACGCGCTCGATGTCCATCGCGGCGCGAGTCTACCAGGGAGGCCAGCCGTGACGGCGGTGCGCGAAGGCCCCGGAACGGCCCCTTTGCAGCACTTTTGTGCTACTGCGAGGAGCTCGTGGGCGCGTCCGGCTGGATGCCGCCGTCGAGGTACTGCAGGTCGAACTTGGCGATCTCCGCGAACGCGGGCGCGGCAACGACCCCACCCCAGATGGCGCCCTGGGGCTCGTCCACCGAGACGAGGATCACCAGCCGCGGCCGCGATGCCGGCACTGCGCCGACGAACGACGCGACGTAGCGCGAGTCCGAGTAGCCGCCGTGCTCGTCCGGCTTCGCGGCAGTGCCGGTCTTGCCGGCGACCTGGTAGCCGGGCACCTCCGCGAGGGTGCCCGTGCCCTCCGCGACCACGTTCTTCAGCATCGTCATCAGCTGGCCGGCCACCCAGCGCGAGACGACACGCCGCCGGCCGGGGACGTGCGAACGCCTGTCGCCGAAGTGATCGACCAGGTGCGGCCGAACCCACACGCCGCGGTTCGCGATCGCCGCATACGCGGCGGCCATCTGGATCGCCGTCACCGCGATGCCCTGTCCGATCGGGATGTTGCCGATCGAGGAGCCCGACCAGTTCTTCTCGGCGAGCATGATTCCTGGGCTCTCGCCCGGGAAGTCGACGCCGGTCGTCTTGCCGAAGCCGAAGCGCGAGATCCACTGCACCAGGCGGTGCTGGCCCAGTAGCTTGGCCAGCGTTATCGCGCCCACATTGGAGGAATGGGACAGGATTTGCGCCACGGTCATCGTCTCCGTCCCGCGCGGCTCGGCGTCGTGGATGACGCGGTCGGCGACATGGATCTGGTACGGCAGCGTGAAGCGCGTCGTCGGCGAGACGAGCCGCTCCGAGAGCGCTCCGGCGACGGTCACCAGCTTGAAGGTCGAGCCGGGCTCATAGGTGTCCGTGACGGCGCGGTTGCGCTGCAACACCCGCCAGACCTTCGGATAGACGTTCGCGTCGAAGCCGGGGGCGATCGCCATCGCGCGCACCGCGCCGGTCGCCGGGTCGAGCACGATCGCGGTCCCGCTCTTCGCGTGCCACTTCCGAACCGTGTCGCGCAGGACGGCCTGCGCATTGGCCTGGATCGTATGGTCGAGGGTCAGGTAGACGTCCTCGCCGTCACGCACCGTGCGCGAGGTGATCGTGTCGATCGCCTGACCCGAGGCGTCCTTGACCACGCGCTCGCGGCCGGGACGGCCGGCCAGCTGCTTCTCGAGCGAGAGCTCGAGCCCCGCAAGGCCGTGGTTGTCGACCCCCGCATAGCCGAGCACCTGCGCCGCCAGGTTGAACTGTGGATAGAAGCGCCGCTCCTCGTGATAGAAGCCAAGGCCGGGCAGGCCCTTGCGCGCGAGCTTCGCCGCCTGCGCGGGGTCCGCTTTCCGCGCCACGTAGACGAAACCGTGCGTGCGATCGGCGAGCGTCGTGTAGAGCTCGTTCGGGTCGAGCCGCAAGACCTTCGCCACCGCCGCCGACTCGCTGCGGGGATCCGTCACCCGGCGTGGATCGGCGTAGATCGTCGTCGCCTGCTCGCCGATCGCCAACTGGACGCCGCCGCGATCGTAGAGCGTGCCACGGGCGGCCGGAATCGTCACTTCCTCGCTGTGCTGGTTCGAGGCAAGCCTCCCGTAGGAGGCGGCGCGAACGCCCTGGAGCCACGCCGCGCGCAGGAACGCCACGCCGAACGCGAGCACGAAGACCGCGAGCAGCAGCCGGATGCGCCGGTTGGCGACGCGCGTGCTCAACGCGGCCGGGGCCCCAGGCGCACGTACGTCGTCTCGGCCGGGTCGGCGTTGACGAGGCCGAACTGACGGCGGGCCTGGAGCTGGATGCGAGGCGAAGCAGCAGCCATCGAGAGCTGCGAGGCGAGCGCCTGCTTCTCCGCGCGGAGGCGCGTGCGCTCGGAGTCGAGCTTGTCGAGCTGGACGTTCAGGCGCAGGACGGCGACGTTGAGCGCCACCACCCCGGCGAGTAGCACCGCCGTGACAGCGATCCAGACGACGCCGCCGGCGAGGCCGCGACGCCGTCGCGCGCGGGGCCGACGCTTCGGCTCAGGCCTGGGCCGCCGCCTGGGTGATGGGGACGGAAGAGCGGGGGCGGCGTCGCTCCAGGAAGCCATCGGCGCCTACTCCTCGCTCTTGACGGCGGCGCGCAGACGGGCCGAGGCCGCGCGCGGGTTGGCGGCGAGTTCCTGCGGCGAAGGCTTGATCGGCCGGCGCGAGAGAGCCCGCAGCGCCGGCTCGTGCCCGCAGACGCAGATCGGGAAGTCCGGCGGGCACGTACAGCCCTTCTCCTCCGCGCGCAGGAAGCGCTTGACGATCCGGTCCTCGAGCGAGTGGAAGCTGATCACGGCGAAGCGACCGCCCGGGCGCAGCATCTCGAGCGCGGTCGGCAGCGCCGCCTGAATGGTGCCGAGCTCGTCGTTGACCGCGATCCGCAGCGCCTGGAAGGTGCGCTTGGCCGGATGGCCGTCGCCGAAACGTGCTGGCGCTGGAATCGCCGACCTGATCGTGTCCACCAGTTCGCCCGTGCGTTCGAATGGCTGCTCGCGGCGGCGGCGCCCAATCGCGCGCGCGATCTGCCGCGCGTAGCGCTCCTCGCCGTAGTCCTTGAAAATCCGCGTCAGCTCACGCTCGCTCTCTTCGTTCACGAGCTCGCGCGCGGAGAACTCCGAGCCGGGGTCCATGCGCATGTCCAGCGGCGCGTCGGTCGCGTAGGAGAAGCCGCGCTCGGGACGGTCGATCTGCATGCTCGAGACCCCGAGATCGAACAGGATCGCGTCGGCGCGCACGCCGTTCGAAGCGAGCTGCTCGAGCACGATCGAGAACTCCCCGCGCAGGAAGCGGCCCTGGATACCGGTGCGCTTGCGTACTCGATCGAAGTACTGGCGCACCGAGGGGTCGCGGTCGATCGCGATCAGCTTGCCGCGGCCGCCGAGCTCCGCGGCGAGGAGCTCCGCGTGGCCGCCGGCTCCGAAGGTCGCGTCGACGACGGTCTGCCCCGGCTCGACGGCGAGGGCCTCACGCACGGCGTCTGCGAGAACGGGAACGTGGTCAGTCGCGTTGGGTCGCAAGACGTTCGGCAACATCCTCCGCACTCCCTTCGAAGTCCTTGACGTGGTCGGCCCAGGCCGAGCGGTCCCAGATCTCGAGGTGATCGCCCACTCCGGCGATCACGACCTCGCGCCCGATGCTTGCGGTCTTGATGAGCGCCGCCGGAACCATCACGCGTCCCTGCTTGTCCGGCTCCGTCTCGGAAGCGCCGGCGAAGAAGTACCGGTGCATCACGCGTCCCTCCTTGCTGAGCGGGTCGAGGCCGGCGAGACGGCCCTGGACCATCCGCTCCCACTCCGCGTGCGGAAAGCAGTACAAACACCCGTCCATACCGCGCGTGATGACGAGGCCGCCGGAAAGCGCTTGGCGAAACTTGGCCGGTAGCGTGAGGCGGTTCTTGTCATCGATCGTATGCTCGAACTCACCTAGAAGCATCTTCCACTGGGCCCCACTTTAGACCACAATCCCCCACTCCGCAACCCCAGCCCCCCACAACTCACATTTCCGCGGCCAGTCCCGTTTGGAGTGATGATGGAGGTCGTGCAGATTGCGCCGTTCGAGCGGTTCTACGAAGAGCAGCAGCGCGTCGTGCTCGCCCAGCTGCGGCGGATGCTCGGCCGGGACGCTGCCGACGACGCCTTCCAGGAAACCTTCCTCCGCGCGCTGCGTGCCTACCCCAGCCTCGAGCACGGAGTGCACCTGCGGGCCTGGGCGCTGACGATCGCGCGCAATGTCGCGCTGGATGTCTTGCGCAAGCCGCGCGCCAACGGCGCAATGCCCGAGCTCGTAGACGAGGATCGACCCGCGCCGCACAAGGAGCTGGAGCACCTGACGAGCGAGCTGCCCCAGGCCGAGCGCGCCGCCGTCGTGCTGCGCTACGGCTACGACCTTTCCTACACCGACATCGCCGCGACCCTCGGATCGAGCGAGGACGCGGCCAGGCAGGCCGCCTCGTCCGGGGTCCGCCGACTGCGCAAGAGGAGGAGCAAATGACCGTCCCGACCACCCTGGATGCCCGCTTCCGCGACGCCGCCGCGGCCGAGGGCCTGCTCGACGTCGCCTACGAGCTCGTCGACTCGCCGGTGGGGCAGCTGCTCGTGGCCGTCACCGGCCACGGCGTCTGCGAGATCTCCTACGACCCAGAGCCGGAGCGCGAGGCGGAGCAGCTCGCCCGTGCCTTCGGTGTCCGCGTCCTGCGCTCGCCGAAGCCGACCGACGAGGCCCGGCGCCAGCTCGACGAGTACTTCGCCGGCGAGCGCCGGGACTTCGAGCTCGCACTCGACCTGCGCCTGGCGCGCGAGTTCGGGCGCGCCGTGCTCGACCAGCTGGCCCTCGTCCCCTACGGCGAGCTGACCACCTACGGCACCCTGGCGGCCCGCGCCGGCCGCCCTCGCGCCGCTCGCGCGGTCGGGACGGTCATGAACCGCAATCCGGTGCCGATCGTCCTCCCGTGCCACCGAGTCGTCGGCTCGACGGGCTCCCTGGTCGGCTACGGCGGCGGTCTCGACCGCAAGCGCACGCTGCTCGAGCTGGAAGGCGCTCTCCCGGCCGCTTGACTCCTGTCCAGGGCGGCGTTATGACAGGTTGCCCCGGTCAGTCGTCGCCAGCACAGGAGGAACCATGAGGCAGGCATTCGCAATCGTGGCCATCGCAGCCGTCGTGCTCGTGGCCGCGGCCCCGGCGCCCGCGGCCAAAGGGCCGACGTTGCGCTCGCTGCAAGCGCAGATCTCGACGCTCAAGAAGCAGGTGAAGACGCTCCAGAAGCGCGTCAAGGCCAACGAGACCCTCGCGGTCGGCACCTTGGGCTACAGCGCCTGCAGCTTCGCCGTCACCGCGGACGCCTTCCAGGGCACCTGGACCGCGCTGGACGGACGGCTCGGCGCCCCGCCGCTCTTCGGGACGCAGACGCCCGTGAACGACTTCGGCCTCTGCTCCGCCTTTTCCATCGTCAGGGCGAAGAACCAGAACCCGCCGACGGTCGGGGTCTTTCAGGCGTTGCTGAACATCTTCAAGTAGGCGTCAGCCCTCGTGTGCGGGCACCAGCTCGCGGGCCGCCTCGAGGTCCGACGCGTGCACGAGCACCTCGCGCATCCCTCCGGGACCGAAGCCCTCGAACGCTGAGTCCGCCTCCGCGGTCGGCCGCTGTGCGCACTCGATGCCGTTGCTGCGCAGGAACATGCACAGTGACTCCGCCTCCGGCTCCCCGGGAACGGTTGTCAGTCGAACGGCGGCGTCGTCCATGCCGCGAGCGTAACGGCTCAGGCGTTGCGACGCAGGAACGCGTGGAGGTCGGCGAGCGCCTCGTCCAGTCCCCCGGTGTCGCCCCAGGCGCCGAGCACCTCCAGCGCCCCCGTCTTGCGGTCGAAACGCGGCTCGACTCGCCCGACGAGCCGGTCGCCGGTGAGGATCGGCAGTACGTAATAGCCGTATTCGCGCTTCGCTGGTGGGACGTACATCTCCAGCCGGTAGCGGAAGTCGAAGAGGGCCTCGGCGCGGGCGCGGTCGTGCACGAGGCGGTCGAACGGCGACAGGAGCGTGACCCGGTCCGGGACCGGCTCGTCGGTCGCATCGGGGTGCGCGCGCCACGTGCCCTTCTCGAGCCGGACGCCGAGCGCGCGGAACTGCTGCTCGGCGAGCAATCGCTCCGCCTCGCGCAACGGCACCGTCGCGGTCTCCGGGTACCAGCGCGCGCCGAGGTCCCATACGCGCTGGCCGCCGCGGCGCCCGACGACCGCGACCTCGCCCCGGACGCTGAGGATCTCCAACAGCAGCCCCGTGCGGCGGTTGCCCCACCAGCGGTGGCCGCCGTCCCTGCCGACGGGATCCTCGAGCTCACGCGCCAGCAGCGGCCCGCGCCGCTCTAGCTCGCGCATTACGTACCGCCGAAAGGCGGCGTTCTGCTTCAGGAACTCCCGACCCCGCCGGTCCCAGCTGTGTCCGGTTGCCCGGCGGCTGCGCCGCATTCGCGCACGGATCAGCGGCAGCGATTCGATCGGCCAGATGAAGGCGTTCCACTCGAAGAGCTTCCGCTCCACCCATAGCAGGCGCTCGAGCTCGCCGACGTCGAAGGAGCCGAGACGGCTCCAGAGGACGAGGTGCTGCGGCGTCGCGACCGTGGCGATCGGGTCGAGCTGGAGGAAGCCGAGCCGGCGCACGGTCTCGAGCACTCCGCTCGCGGAGCCGTCGAGGAGCTGCGCACGCACCGCAATCCGCCTCGCTTCGTCCAGGCTGACCTGCCGGGCCACAGACCCGAGTCAAGCACGATCAGGCGCTCTGGCGGACCGCCTCGTGGTCGGCAAGCAGTCTGTAGCCGACGCCCCAGACGTTGAGTACGCAGTTCTCGGCTCCCGCCGAGCCGAGCTTGCGGCGCAGGCGCGAGGCATGCGAATCCAAGGTACGCGTGCGGCCGAGTGAGCGGAAGCCCCAGACGTCCCGCAGCAGCTCCTCTTTGGTGAACACCCGCGCCGGCTCGGTTGCGAGCTTGACGAGCAGCTCGAACTCCTTCGCGGCCAGCGCCACCGAGAAGCCCTGCACGGTGACTCGCCGAGTCGCCCGGTCGATCGTCAGCGGCCCGGCTGCCAGCCGCTCGCGCGCGCCCGGCTTCGTACGCCGCAGCACGGCGTGGATGCGCGCAACCAGCTCCTCGTAATGGAACGGCCGCGGCACGAAGTCGTCACAGCCCCGTGCGAAGGCGTGCACGCGGTCGACCGCGTCCGCCCGCGCCTCGCCGAGCACGATCACCGGCACGTCGCGGTCCCAGCAGCGCCCGGGCTCACCCTCGCGCAGCACGCGGCAGACCTCCAGCGCCGGCGCGTCGGGCAGGCCGCCCACGAGCACGAGGTCGGGCCGCTCGCGCTCGGCCAGCTCGAGGGCCTCGCGTCCCTTCCCCACACCGACGACCGAGAAGCCGTCGCTTGCCAGGTGCCGCTCGAGGAACTCCCGCGTTCCGGGCTCGGCCTCGGCGAGGAGCAGCGCCTGCGACATGCAGCTGAAGCTACCGCCGGTCGAGTGCCGCCGCCAGATGTCCTTTCGCGCGGAACTGCGACGAGATCTCTACAGCCGTCCGGAGCGGAGGACGCCCCAGAGCAGCCACAGTCCGAGCGCCAACGAGAGGACGAAGCCCACGAACGAAAGGAAGTTCACGCCGGCGATCTGCGGGCCGGTCGTCGAGAAGATCCCGATCAGGCTCGAGCCGATCAGGCCGCCGACGACGACCAGCGCGATCACGAGTCGGTTGAAGGCGACGTCGAGCTTGCGCATGAACTCGTCGAGACCCTTGTGTACGAAGCCGACCTCGATCTGGCCGTCGCGCACCTCCTCGAGCACGTCGTGAATCTGAAGGGGCATGTCGCGGGCGATCCGGACGAGCTCGAGCCCTTCCGTGCGCGCGCGCTTCAGCACGCGCTGCGGCGTGTAGCGCTCGAGCATCAGGCTCCGCGCGTACGGCTTGGCGACCTCGAAGACGTTGAAGTCCGGGTAGAGCTCGATTCCCACCGAGCCCAGCGTCGCAATCGCCTTGTCGAGCATGACGAAGCGGGTCGGCAGGCGGAGGTTGAGTCGGTAGATCAACTGGAAGCCCTCGCGGATCACCTGCAGCGGGTCGATCTCCGAGAGGCTCACGCCGTAGTAGCGGTAGTAGAGCTCCCGTAGCTCGGAGACGAACTCTTCCTCGCGCTCCTTCGGGTAGCGGACGCCGAGCTCCGCCAGGCGGCGCGGGATCTGCTCGATCTGCTCGTTGGCGGCGTCGATGAACAGCCGCGTCAGCTTCGACATGTCGTCGTCGGTCAGCTTCCCGACCTGGCCGAAATCGACGAGCCCGATCTCGTCGCCGTCTCCGAGCACGAAGATGTTGGCCGGGTGCGGGTCGCCGTGGAAGAACCCGTGCCGGAAGATCATTGTCATCCAGGTCTCGGTGACCAGGTACGCGAGCCGTCGCCGCTCCTCCATCTCCCAGGCATCCAAGGGGAGGTCGGCGAGCTGCATCCCTTCCAGCAGCTCGAGCGTGAGCACGCGAGTGCGCGTGTAGCTCCAATAGACACGCGGTATTCGCACGTGCGGGTGGCCCGCGAAGCGATGGTGGAACGCTTCGGCGTTGCGGCCCTCGAGCCGGTAGTCGAGCTCCTGGCGGATCGAGCGCGCGAACTCGTCCACGAGTTGCCTCGCGTCGATGAAGTCAAGGGCCCGCACCCGCTCGCCGGCGAGCTTCGCCGCCTGGTAGAGCAGGGCGAGGTCGGCCTCGACCTGTCGCGGGGCGTTCGGCCGCTGCACCTTGACGGCCACGCGCCGCCCGTTCGGAAGCGTCGCCTGGTGCACCTGCCCGATCGAGGCCGCGGCGACCGGGGTCGGGTCGAATTCGGTGAAGAGCTGCTCGACCGAGAGGCCGAGATCCTCGCGGATCACGCGCTCGACGTCCTCGTACGGGAAGGGCCGCACGTCATCCTGGAGCGACTGCAGCTCGACCACGATGTCGGGCGGCACCACGTCCGGCCGGGTCGAGAGCAGCTGGCCGAACTTGACGAAGGTCGGCCCGAGCTCGTCGAGCAATTCGCGCAGGTGCTGGCCGCGTTGCGAGGGCGAGCCCTCGGGCGGGAGCTTCTGCCTGCCCGGCAGCAGGTCGGTCAGCCGGTGGGTCTCAAAGAAGTAGCCGAACCCATGCTTGACCGCGACCTGGGCGATCTCCGAGAGGCGACCGAGGTTCCGCGTGGCCGTCTTCGCCATGGGATCAGTGTTGCACGGGGCGAGGATTGATCCCGCTTCGCCTGGCTCCATCCGGGAGCTCGGACGGCAGGCCGGCGGCAGACGCTTCGGCGGCCAAGCGCCATAGGCGCACGATCTCCGCGCCGACGCGCTCGGTCGCCTCGGCGTAGCCCTTGCGGTTGCGCGGCAGGTCGTCGACGCGCATCGGCTCGCCCCAGACGACCGCGCACTTGCGGCGGTTTCTCGGTGACCAGCCGAAGGTGTCGATGCCGCACGGGATCACGGGCACGCCCTCCTGCAAGGCGATCATCAGCCCGCCGGGCTGCATCTGACCCGGGTGGCCGAAGCGCTGGCGCGTGCCCTCCAGGTGAACGCCGACGAGGTTGCCCTCGCGCGCAAGCTCGCGCGCGTGCCGCAAGGCGTCCCGGTCGCCTTCGCCGCGCCTGACGCCGAAGACACCGAGCGCTTGGAGCGCCGCGCCAACGACGGGGACCCCGAGCAGCTCCGCCTTGGCGAGGAAGTAGATCGTGCGGGGACAGAAGCCGCCGATCAGAGGGTGGTCGATCCCGGAGAAGTGGTTCGCTGCGACAACACCGCCGCCCTCGAGCGGGACGCGGTCGACGCCGTAGCCCGCCGCGGGCGCGAGCCAGACCGCGATCCTCGGGACGAACATGCGGCCGACGCGCCAGCCCGCCTCCGGGTTGCCGAACCAGGGCTTCGACACGCCTAGGGCTTCTCGAGCAGGCGCAGCCGGTGCTCGACCTGCGCGACCCGGAGCTCGAGCTCCTCGAGCTCGTCGCGCGTCACGAGCCCCAGCTCGCGAAAGAAGCCGGCGAGCCCGGCTCCCGTCCGCTCGCCCAGGCGGATCGTCTCGCTATGCCAACGGCCGACGAGCTCCTCGACGACCGAGCGCGCCTCGTCCCGGCCCATCCCGCCGCGGGCGGAGATCTCCTCCGCCAGCGCGTCTGCCCGCTCGGCCGTCAGCGCAACCGCGCCGACACCGGCGAGCACGACCTTCTCCACGATCTCCCGCAGCTCAGCGCGCTCGGCCATGGGGCCTGGCCCTTCGGCGCTGGCGCCGGCGTTCCCGCTTTTCCTGCGAGCCGCCGACGGCCCGCTCGGCCGCGGCAACCGGCGAGACGTCCGGCGCGGGCTCGGCCGCAGCGGCCTCCTCGGCGGCCTCGAGCGTGGCGGCGCCGTCGCCGCTCGGCTCCGGCTGCGCCTTGCGCCGGGCGTACTCCGGCTCGCGCTCCTTCGAGATCGTCAGCAGCGGCGCGGCGATGAAGATCGACGAATAGGCGCCCGAGGCGATGCCGACCATGAGCGCGAAGGCGAAGTCCTTGAGCGTGTCGCCGCCGAAGAACAGCAGCACGCTGACGGGCAGCAGCGTGATGAACGTCGTCGCCAGCGAGCGACGAATGGTTTCCCAGAGCGAGACGTTCGCGATCGTCGCGAACGGCGCCCGCCGCATCAGCGGGATGTTCTCGCGGATGCGGTCGAAGATGATGATCGTGTCGTAGATCGAGTAGCCGAGCACGGTCAGCACCGCTGCGACGGTCGAGTTCGACACCTCCCTCCCGATCAGCGCATAGACGCCGACCGTGATCACGATGTCGTGCAGCAGCGCCACGATCACCGGCACCGCGAACTTGAAGTCGAACCTGATCGCGATGTAGAGGATGATCAGGAGCAGCGAGAAGAGGATCGCGATGATCGCCGAGCGCGCGATCTGCCGCCCGAAGCTCGCCGAGACCGTCTGGATCTGACTCGAGATCTGCTGCCCCTGGCCGAAGTGCTGCGAGATGTCGTTCGAGAGGCGGGTCGTCTGACTCGAGCTCAGCGAGCGCAACCGGAGCTGGAAGCTCTTGTACCTCTCGCCGCCGCTGGTGCTGCCGCGCCCCTGGACTATCGGCTCCTTGCCGAACTTCGACGCCTCCGCGCGCACCGTCGCCAGCGAGACCGGCTTCGGCGTCGAGAAGGTGACCTGCGTCCCGCCCTTGAAGTCGATGCCGAGGTTGAGCCCCTTCACGGCGAGCGCGCTGAGGGCGATCACCACGACGACGCCCGAGATTGCGAACCAGGTGTTGCGCCGCTTCATGAAGTCGATCTGCAGCCACTTGGCCGACTGCTGCCCGGCTGCGCCCATGAACCGCGGGTTCTCGAACCAACGGAAGCCGGCGAGCAGGCCGAGCATCGCGCGCGTGGCCGCGACGGCGGTGACCAGCGAGATCACCGTGCCGATCATCAGCATCAGCGCGAAGCCCTTCACGCCCGCGGTGGCGACCGCGAAGAGCACCAGCGCCGTGATCACCGTGACGACGTTCGCGTCGATGATCGTGTGGAAGCCCTTCGAGTAGCCGGCCGAGATCGCCGCGCGAACGGACTTCCCGGCACGCACTTCTTCCTTGATCCGTTCGAAGACAACTACGTTCGCGTCGGCCGCGACGCCGATCGTCAGGATCAGGCCGGCGAAGCCCGGCAGCGTCAGCGTGACGCCGAAGATCAGGATCGCGGCGTAGAGGAAGGCGGCGTAGATCCCGAGGCCAACCACCGCGACGACGCCGAGGAAGCGGTAGAGGATGAGTAGGAAGACCGCGACCAGGAGCAGGCCGATCAGCGCGGCGTTCTTGGCCTCGCGCAGGGAGTCCTTGCCGAGCGTCGCCGAGACGTCGGTGCGCTCGATCTGCTCGAACTTGACCGGGAGCGCACCGGTCTGGAGGACGAGCGCGAGGTCCTTCGCCTCGCCGAAGCTGTTGATGTTCGAGATCTGCGCTCCGGTGCCGGTCGGGTCGATCCCGTCCGGGTTCTGCTTGTAGTCGATGTACGGCGTCGACTTGAGCTCGCCGTCCAGCACGATCGCAAAGTGCTGGGCGTACGTCGTGATCGTGTTGAGGTCGTTCGATCCACCCTGGCCGGCCGCGTTCGCTGCGTTCGAGCCGCGGATCGCCTCTTCGCGGGTGATGTCGTGGAACTTCTTCGCTCCGTCGCTGTTGAAACCGAGGTTGACGACGTTGCCCTGGCCGGAGGTGCTGATGTCGGCCGAGATCGCCGACAGCTTCAGGTCGGCGCCCGTCGCTTCGGGTGACGGATCGGTCGGGTTGTCGGGGTCGAACTTGAACAGGTAGTAGACGCTCGGCGCCGCCGTCGTCGCCGACGAGACGCCGGGGCAGCCGGTCGCCGTTGCACAGCTGACCACGGTCATCTTGGGCGGCACCGCAAGCACCACGAAGCCCTTGGGCACCTGTCCCCTGAACCTCGGTGCTTCGAGCAGCTTCTGCCGGGTTTCCTCGGGGCCCGCGACGACCTTCTTCGTCTTCGAATTGAAGAGGTAGAAGGCAGTCGGCGTACCCTTCTTCGCGTCAAGCTGCACCTGCTTCAGCAGGTCGTAGAGACTGGGGTTGGCGACCACGCCACCGGCGCCGTCGGTCGAAGGGCCCACAACGTCGGTCTCGAGGTCGTAGAACTGCAGCTGGGCGGTCTTGCCGATGATCTGCGCCGCCTTGCCGGCGTCGTGCACGCCGGCGAGCTGGATCACGATCTGGTTCTTCCCCTGCTTGCGGATCTCGGGCTCGGCCACGCCGAGCTTGTCGATCCGACTGCGCATGATCGAGATCGAGCGCTCCATGCAGGAGGAGTCGCAGGTGCGGCCCTTGGGCGGCACGGCCTTCAGCACCACCTCGAGCCCGCCCTGGAGGTCGAGCCCGAGCGTCACCTTCTTGTGCACCGGCGAGCCGGGCACGGCGAGCGCGACTACGCCGGCGAGCGCCAGCGCGATCAGGCCTACGAGAATCAGATGTGAGCGTCTGTTGGCCACGCGGAAAGGTCGGGAAAGACTAGCTTTCGTTCGAGGAGACCGGCTCGCTCCCGTCCTCGGGCTTCGCCTCCTCTTCCGCCGATTCCTCCACGCCGCCGACCGCGGCCACGGCCCGCCGGTCGACACGCACCAGCGTTCCCGGCGCGATCTCGACGTGGACGATGTCGCCCTCGATCGCCTTGACCGTGCCGTGGATGCCACCCGCGGTGAGGATCTCGTCGCCGGTACGCAGGTGTTCCTGGAGCTCGAGCTGCTCCGCCGCCCGGCGACGCTGCGGGCGGATCAGCAGCAGCCACATCAGGGCGAACAGCGCCACGAGAACGATCACGTAACCCACGTTGCCTCCTTCGGCGAGGCCTGAAGCCGGGCCAGCGCCTGTTCCTTGTACGCCCGCAACTCGCCCCGTTCGATCGCGGCGCGGGCGCCGGCGACGAGGTCGAGCACGAAGCGGAGATTATGCAGGCTCAGCAGCCGCGGGCCGAGCATTTCCTGCTGGTTCAGCAGATGGCGCACATACGCGCGCGAGAAGCAGGTGCAGGCCGGACAGCCGCAGCCCTCGTCCAGGGGTCGCGAGTCACGCGCGAAGCGGGCATTGCGGAGGTTCAGCTGCCCCTCCCAGGTGAGCGCCGAGCCGGTGCGCGCGTTCCGGGTCGGGAGGACGCAGTCGAACATATCGATCCCGCGTTCGATCACCTCGAGGATGCCTGCGGGGTCGCCGATGCCCATGAAATAGCGCGGCCTGTCGGACGGGAGCAAGTCGGCGGCCCAGGCTGTCGTCTCGAACATCGCCTCTCGCGGCTCGCCGATCGCCAGGCCGCCGAGCGCGTAGCCGTCGAGGCCGAGCGCCACGATCTCCTCCACGGAGCGCCGGCGAAGGTCAGGATCGGTGCCGCCCTGAGCGATCCCGAAGAGCAGCTGACCCGGCGCGCGCTCGCTCTGCTGCTGGCGCGCGGCCCAGCGCGTTGTCAGCCCCACCGCGTCCTCCAGCTCCGTCCTGTCGACCCCGGGCGGTGGCACGACGTCGAGGCACATCGCGATGTCGGAGCCGAGCTGGGCCTGGACGCGGGCAGCCAGCTCCGGCGTGAAGCGCGCGAGCTCCCCGTCGTAGACCGAGCGGAAGGTGACGCCCTCGTCGTCGCGATTGACGATCGTGTGGCGCAGGGAGAAGACTTGGAAGCCGCCGGAATCGGTCAGGATCGGCCCGTTCCAGGCCATGAAGGCGTGCAGCCCGCCGAGCTCGGCGATCAGGTCGGGGCCCGGGCGGAAGTGCAGGTGGTAGGTGTTGCAGAGCACGATCTCGGCGCCGAGCGCCTTCAGCTCGTCGGGGTCGACGCCCTTGACGGTGGCCTTCGTCCCGACCGGGATGAACGCGGGCGTGCGCAGCTCGCCGTGGGGTGTGCTGAGAACGCCGGTGCGGGCGGCTCCGTCCGTCGCTCCGAGCTTGAAGCTCATCGCAGCAGCATCGCGTCGCCGAAGGAATAGAAGCGGTAACGCTCGGCGATCGCGAGCCGGTAGAGGCGGCGGGTCTCCTCCACCCCGGCGAACGCCATCACGAGCGCGAGCAGGGTCGAGCGCGGCAGGTGGAAGTTCGTCAGGAGCGAGTCGACGCGGCGGAACTCGAACCCCGGGGTGACGAAGAGGTCGGTGCGGCCGCCGAGGGGCGCGCCGCGCACCAGGGACTCGAGCACCCGTACCGTGGTGGTGCCGACCGCGAGCACATGCGGGGCCGTCTTGATCCGCTCCCAGGCTTCCTCGGTCACCTCGTAGCGCTCGCTGTGCAGCGGGTGCTCGTCCAGGTGGTGGCCCGCCACGGGCCGGAAGGTGTCGAGACCGACGTGAAGGGTGACGCGCTCCACGTCGAGCCGATCGAGCAGCTCCGGCGTGAAGTGCAGCCCGGCGGTGGGCGCCGCGGCCGAGCCCTCCTGCGCCGCGTAAACGGTCTGGTACCGCTCGGGATCGGCGAGCGGCTCGTGGATGTAGGGCGGCACTGGCGCCTCGCCTGCGGGCTCGCCTTCCAGACGCAGTCGCCAGCGGCCCTCGCCGAGCGGCTCCAGCAGCTCGACCGGCCCCAGCCGCTGGCCCGGCTTGAGCTTCCGCGACGGACGCGCGAGGCCCTCCCAGAGGCCGTTTGCGCCCAGCCGCTCCAGCAGCAGCACCTCGGCGTCCCCCCCGCCCGGACGCTCGAGCCGTAGGCGGGCCGGCAGGACACGCGTGTCGTTGACGACGACGAGCGTGTCCTCCGGCAGCTCATCCGGCAGCTCGTCGAAGCGGCGATGCCGGGTCGCGCCGGTCGCGCGCTCGTGCACGAGAAGCCGCGAGTGGTCGCGCCGCCTCGCCGGGTGCTGGGCGATCAGCTCGGGCGGCAGCTCGTAATCCAGCTCCGATGACTTCATGGGCGCGCGAGAGTTGCCGTGTGGAGGGGGAAGGGGGGAACAGGGAGGTTCCCCCTCCTTGAGTCCTCGGCGGATGCCGGGGGGAGCTCAGAAGAAGAAGGGGGCACGCGGGGGAGACGTGGTTTCCCCCGCGGGAGCGAGCCGCAGGCGAGCGACGGTAGGTCGTAGTCGAGCTCGGACGACTTCATCCGATGCGAACGCTACCGTTGGCGCCGATGACGGACGACGCGATCGACCGGGCGAGGGAGCGGCTCCGCGACGCGGCCGAAGGCCGTCCCGACGCCGCCGCCGTGGACGCCGCGCTCGAGCGGGCGCGCGCGCAGGTCGAGGAGCTGGCGCAGACGGCCGCGCAGCTCGAGGCGACGATCCCGGGCCAGGTCGAGGATGCCGTCCAGAACGGGCTCCGTGCGCAGGTGCAGCCGGTCGGCCGCAGCCTCGCCGAGATCCGCGGCCTGATGAACCAGGTCATCCGACGGCTCGAGCGGGTCGAGGGCGACCTCCTCTCCGAGCGGCATGCCCGCATCGACGACCTGGCGCTGCAGGTCGACCTGATCACCTCCGGCTGGAAGTCGGTCAACGACCGCCTCGCGGGTCTCGAGCACGCCCTCGAAACCAGTGAGGGCGCGATCGTCTACCGCATCGAAGAGCGCCGCGCCGGCTGACGCCGGAACTGCCTCTCCTCGACCACAAGTCCCACCAGGCCGAGCAGGACCGCGAACCAGAGCGTCGCGAGCCGAATCAGCACCGTCGCGGCCACCGCCGCGGCCCTCGGCACGTCGCCGAGCACCTGCATCAGCCCGGTCATGCTCGTCTCGGCGACGCCGAGCCCTCCCGGCAGCAACGAGAGCGCGCCCGCCAGGCTCCCGAGCGAGAAGACGACAATCGTGTCGCCGAGCGAGAGGTCGAGGCCAAGGCCGCTGACGCAGACGTAGGCGGCGAGGCATTCGAAGAACCAGGAGACGGCCGAGACCGCCGTCATCCCTACGAGCAGGGGTGTCTCGAGCAGCGCGCGCGCGGCGCCGGGGGCTTCGCCGAGCCCCGCAAAGCGCTCGAGCAGCGGGCTGCGCACGACGAGCACGATCGCGGCCACGCCGACCACCGCGAGCACGAGGACCGGCCAGCGGTTCGTGCCGGCCCCGCCGACGACCGCGAGCGCCACCACGCCCGTTGCGTCCGTCACCCGCTCGGCGAGCACGATCGGCACCGAGCGGCGCACCGGAACCCCGAAGGAGCGTTTCAACAGCGCGCACTTGAGCACCTCGCCGAGCTTCGCCGGGGTGATCGTCCCCGACAGGCCCGCGAGGAAGATCGCGAAGCTGCGGCCGGCCGGCACGTCGATCTCCAAGCGCGCCAGGTAGCGCTGCCAGCGCCAAAAGCGCAACACGTAGTTCAGCGCCGTCAGCGCCAGCGCGAGCGGAAAGAGCTCCCAGCGGAAGCCTGCCAGCTCGTCGCCGAGACGCCCGAAGTCTGCGTAGAGCCCGAGCCCCAGGCCCACGGCCACCGCGAGGGCGGCGACGAGAACGAGGCTGCGCTTCAGGTCAGGGCCAGGATCGCAGCCGCCGTGACGACCCAACCGGCCACCGCGAGGATGATCGGCACGTCGGTCAGGAGCACCTGCTCCGGCTCCTCGCCGACGTCGTCGCGGTGCACGAGCAGCAGGTAGCGGAAAACACCGAAGAGCACGAATGGCACCGTCGCGAGAAGCGCCTTCGAGTCGCGCGCCGTGAGCGTGTAGACCGCGTAGGCGATCACCGTCGACGAGGCGACGATCGCGACCAGCTGGTCGACGAGCTCGAGCGAGTAACCCTCCAGCACCGGCCGGCCCGGCGTGCGCTGTGCGCCGACGAGGACGAGCTCGCCGCGCCGTTTCGCCAGCGCGAGGAAGAGCGCGAGCAGCGCGGTGCAGAGCAGGAGCCAAGGTGAGATGCGCACGTCCACGGCCTCCGCTCCGGCCGCGGCCCGGATCACAAAGAGCGCGCCGATCGCGAGCACGTCGAGCAGGACGACGTGCTTGAGCGCAAGCGTGTAGCCGGCCTGTAGCGCCGCGAAGGCCAGCAGGAGCGCAACCAAGGCCGGCCCGAGCACGACGGCGAGCCCGAGCGCCAGCGCAGCCAGGCCGGCCGCGAGCACCAAAGCGGCTCGCGGCGAGAGCTCTCCCCGCGCGATCGGCCGCGCCCGCTTGACCGGATGGCGCCGGTCGTCCCCGCGGTCACGCACGTCGTTTACGAGGTAGGCCGCGCTCGAGATAGCGCAATAGGCGGCGAAGACGGCCAGCGCCTCGAGCCAGCGCCCCGCGTCGCCGAGCTTCGCCGCGAACACGAGCCCCGCGAAGACGAGCAGATTCTTCGACCATTGCCGCGGCCGAAGCGCCACGAGCGCCGCGCGGGCCGGCGACCGCGGCGTCGGGAACTCGACGACCTCTGCCCGCTGTGGAGCCGCCATCGGGTCGGGATGCTACGACTAGTCCGGCCGCGACGGAAGGACGAGCTCGAAGCGGCTCCCCCGCTCCGGCGAGCTCCTCAGGTGAATCTCGCCACCCAGCGCCGCGGCCAGCTCGCGCGCGATCGCCAGGCCGAGGCCTGTGCCGCCGCCGTCGCGTGACCAGAACGGCCGGAAGATCCGCTCCTGCTCCCCGGGGGGGATCCCGGGCCCGTTGTCGTCCACCGCGACGGAGACGTTGCCGTTGGACGCCTTCAGCTCGAGCCCGATGCGGCCGCCGTCCGGGGTCCAGCGGAAGGCGTTCGAAAGCAGGTTCGAGATGATCTGGAGGACGCGATCGCCGTCGGTCATGATCACGGTCTTGGCGTCCACGGCGCAGCGGTAATCGATCCCGCGCCGCCGCGCCTCCTCGCCAAAGGCGGTGTAGGCGCGGTCGACCAGGCGCTCCATGTCCACCTCCTCCTGCAGGACGGTGAAGCGCCGCGCGTCGAGCTTCGCCAGGTCGAGCACGTCGCCGACGAGCCGCTCGAGCCGCTCCGCCTCGGCGGCGATCACGGTCAGCGAGGCGACGCGCGTCTCCTCGTCGGTGACAACGCCCTCGCGCAGCGCCTCGACGTGCCCGCGAATCGCAGTCAGCGGGGTGCGCAGCTCGTGCGAGACCGACATCAGGAAGTTGCGCTCGAGCTCCTCGGCCTCGGAAAGCCGCGCCGCCATCTCGCGGAAGCGGTCTGCGAGAACGCCGATCTCGCCGCCACCCGGCACCTCCGGCACGGCGACGTCGTAACGGCCGCTCGCGACCTCGTCGGCGGCGCGCGACAGCTCCAGCACCGGCGTGGTGATCCGGCGCGACAGGTACCAGGCGAACGCGCCGGCGACCGCGATTCCACCCGCGAAGGCGATCAGGAGCCGCTCGATGAGCGCCAGCCAGCGCTGGTCGAGCACCGTCTTCGGCTTCGCCACCACGATCACGCCGAACACCTCGCGCCCGACCTTCAGAGGGCGGGCGGCCGCCAGCAGCGTCTGACCACTCCCCGGCGGACGGAACTCGAAGAACACGCGCCCGCGCTGGCGGACGACGCGCGGGCTGACGATCCCCTTCGGCAGCGACGTGAAGGCCGGGCGCCCCTGGCCGGGGAAGGGATCCAAGCCGGTGTAGTAGATGCTGTCTCCGGTCGCGAGCTCGAGCCGCTTCGCCGAGAGAAGCTTCAGCCCGGCCTGGCGCGAGTAGAGCTCCGTCAGCCCCTTGGCCTCGCGCCCCAGCTCGGCGTACGCCTGGCCTCGAGCCCGGTCCTCCGCGTAGCTACGGAAGAGCCTCAGGGAGATCACCGTGGAGACAAGCCCGGCGACGACGACGCCGAGGAGGAAGAGCGCGGGGAGCTGGAAGCGAAGCGACCGCAGCATGGGGCGCCGTATCCCGGCTAGGCGTTCACCGCGGCCGGCGCGGGAGCGACCTTGTAGCCGACCCCCCAGACGGTCACGATGGGCGAGGCTTCGCCGAGCTTGCGGCGCAGCTGGCGCACGTGCACGTCCACGGTCCTCGTGTCTCCGGCGAAGGTGTAGCCCCAGACGCGCTCCAGGAGCTGGTCGCGCGTCAGCACCAGACCGCGGTGGTCGAGCAGCTCCCAGAGCAGGTCGAACTCCTTCGGCGCCAGCTGGATCTCGGTGCCGGACACCCGCACCTCGCGACGGCCGGCGTCGATCTCCAGGTCGCCGTGCTTGAGCTGCTTCGTCTGCAGCTCCCGGCGCTCAGGCACGGAGCGGCGCAGGATCGACTTCACGCGGGCGACGAGCTCGCGCGGGTTGAACGGCTTGGTCAGGTAGTCGTCGGCGCCGACCTCGAGCCCGATGATCTTGTCGACGTCCTCGTCGCGGGCGGTCAGCATCAGGATCGGCGTGTCCGCGCTCCGGCGGATCCGCCGGCAGACCTCGATCCCGTCCACGTCCGGCAGCATCAGGTCGAGCACGATCAGGTCCGGCCGCTCGGCCTCGGCCTGGGCGAGCGCCTCCTGTCCCGTCCCGACGGCGCGAACGAGATACCCGGCGTTCTTCAGGTAGAGCGAGACGAACGAGGCGATCGACGCCTCGTCCTCGACCACCAGCACCGTCTGGACCTGGGCTGACATGCCCTCAGGATGCCAGAGACGCCCGTCAGCCCCCGGGAAGGGGCGTTCCGAGCGTGATCGTGGTCGCGAGGTCCGGCAGCGACTCGTAGGGCTGGTCGTCCACCGACATGACCCCGTCCGAGACACCCAGCTCGCCGTTCCCGTCGACGGTGACAGTGCCTCGGCCGACGGCGGAGATCGAGATTCCAGTGCCGCTGACGTTGACGTTGAAGCGGCCAGCGAGGACGCGGAAGCCGATGTTGCGGCCCTTGCAGACGGAGATGGCGACCGTGGGGTGGCGCAGCTTCGGCTTGCAGCCGGTGAACTGGGGCACGTTGGTGTCGAACGGCCGGAAGTCCTTCACCTGCACCTTGCCACTGGTCAGGCGGCCGATCACGGTGCCTTTCAGCTTGAGCACAATCGTGCCGCGGCCGCGCTTCACCGAGAGCGTGCCATCAGTCGGCGTATCGGCCGACAGCGCCGCGGGTACCGTGAACGCCGCGAGCAACACGACAGCAAGAAGAATGGTTCGCCCCATGTGCATCGACAGTATCGGCGCCTCTGGTGAGTTGAGCGTGAGCGGGTTGTAAGGAATGCGTAAACGAGCCCCAGAACAGGGAGAATTCTCCGGGGTGAAGGCCCTGGCGCTCGGCCTCCCGCTGGTGCTCGCGGCGGCGGCCGCGGGTGCCGCCCCTGCCCAGCCCGGACCGCCGCGCCTGCTCGGCCTGCGGATCTCGAACGGGGGCACGCCCTTCGCGGGGGACACCCCGCAGCTGGCCACGATCAGCCCGAACCGGGACGGCTTCCGCGACCGCGCCACGATCCGCTTCAAGCTCGACCGGGCCGGCACGGTCGAGCTGCAGGTCGTCGCGACGGACGAGGTCCGCCGGCCCGTGCAGACGATCTGGAGCACGCGGCGCAAGCTCGCCGCCGGGCCTCAGACGATCGTCTGGACGCCGGGGCGCGCCACCCCCGATCGCACCTATCTCGTCCGGCTCACGGTCAGGGGCGAGCCGGGGGGCCGGCGGGTTTACGGCTTCGAGCCGCCGCGTCGGGGCCGACTCACGAGCGGTCTCGTCGTGCGCGTCCAGGGGATCCAGACCGGGTTCCTCAACCGCAGCTACCCGGTCGGTGGCGAGGCGAGCCTGACCGTGGCGACCGACGCCCGGCGCGTGCGGCTGCAGCTGTTCTCGTTCGCGAACCTGCCGCACCCCACAGTACGCGACCTGCGGACGAACGGCCTCGCCGTCGCGCCGGCCGTGCGACTCGACTGGGCCCGTCGCCGCAGCACCTCCCACCTCGTCCAGATCAGCCATGCGGGGATCACTCAAAGTGGGCTGTATTTCCTGCGTGTGACCGCCGGCGACGGCCGAGTCGGCTACGCCCCGCTGATCCTGCGGCCGCGCACGCTCGGCGAGCACAAGGTCGCGGTCGTGCTCTCCACCAACACGTGGCAGGCGTACAACTTCCTCGACCGCAACGGCGACGGCTGGGGTGACAGCTGGTACGTCAGCGGCGCCACCACGGCGGTCGACCTGCGCCGGCCCTACCTCGACTTCGGCGTTCCCTTGCGCTTCCGGGACTGGGATCTGAGCTTCATCTCGTGGCTGGAGCGGACCGGCAAGGAGGTCGACTACCTCTCGGACGACGACCTCGAGCGGGTGGGCAGCGGCGATGCCTTGCGCAACGCCTACGACCTGGTCGTGTTCCCCGGGCACGAGGAATACGTGAGGGGGCACACCTATGACGTCGTCCGCCGCTACCGCGACCTCGGCGGGAGGCTGATGTTCCTCTCCGCCAACAACTTCTTCTGGAAGGTCGATCGCGACGGTCAGCTGCTCCGGCGCGTGCAGATGTGGCGCAAGCTCGGCCGGCCCGAGGCGTCGCTCGTCGGCTCGCAATGGTCGGCCGGCAATGGCGGCTCCCTCCAGAAGCCTTACCTGGTTCAGGGGGCGGCCACCCAGCCCTGGGCCTACGCCGGCACGGGCCTCCGCAACGGCTCCGCCTTCGGCCGCTACGGGATCGAGATCGACGCGCGCTCGCAGAGCTCACCCCCGGGCACGGCGGTGCTCGCGCGCATCCCCAACCTGATCGGCGCCCACGACGCCGAGATGACCTACTACGAGACCGCCGCAGGGGGGAGGGTCTTCTCGGCCGGCGTGGTCAACTTCGCCGCCTCGATCACCGACCCCGCCGTCTCGCGACTCGTCGAGAACGTCTGGGAGCGGCTCAGCACCGGGAAGAAAACCACTGGTCCCCTGAGGCCCGGCGGGCGGGGGCGGCAGGCCGTGATGAGCGGATGAGCAGCCTCCAGCTCAGAGGATCGCAAGCGGATTGAGCGGCGATCCGGTTCCGCCGACGATCCGCAGCGGCGCGCCAACGAACAAGAAGTCCCAGCGTCCATGCCGCTCGCAGGCCTCGACCAGGCCCTCGAGTTGCAGGTAGTCGAGAAGCCAAACGCCCATTGCGTTGAGCGTCAGCGTGTGGATCGGAAAGGCGATCCCTTCAGTCGAGCTCGGCGCAGTGTCGCTGTTGCCGTCCGAGCCGAGAGCCGCGACACGCCGCTCCGCCAAGAACGGCGCCGCCGTCGGATGCAGGCCCGCCTTGGCCTTGGCTGTCTCCCACGGACCCAGCTCGACGAGGCGCCGTGTGTGGCCGGTCCTGATGAGGAGGATGTCGCCCGGGGCAACCCGCACGCCCTGCTCGCGCTCGGCCGCCTCGAGGTCTGCAGGAAATACGTTCTCGCCCGGCTCGAGCCACGGCACTCCTCGCAGACGGGGCACGTCGAGCAGCACGCCGCGGCCAACGAGACCGTCCTTGACGGCCCCGATCGTGTTGACGGTGGCGCCTTGCGCGTCGAAGGAGGCGCTCGGTCTCCCGTTGTAGAGGGTGCCGTTGAAGGCGACGTGGCAGAGCGCGTCGATGTGGCTATGGGAGTCGTTGTGGTAGTCGACGCCGATGAAGTCCTTCGCCAGCCGGAGCGTCCCGGAGCCGATGTCGACGTCATGACTCAGCGTCATGCTGTGGATCGCAGGCTCGGGATTGTGGAGTCCGCCTTGCGTGTTCAACGGCAGGCTCAGCGAGACCGTTTCGCCGGTGTGGACGAGCCCGGCCGCGGCCATGATCCGATCGGTGGTGAGCTCATTGAGCGCGCCCCGCTCGTCCTCCTCCCCCCAACGGCCCCAGTTGCAGACGGCGTCGAAGAGAGCTCTGAACTCCGCTTCGCTCACACTGACACGGCGGTCGTCCTCGATCGTCGATCCCTCCTACTCTAGGACGGCTCGCCGTACTCGTAGAAACCGCGGCCGCTCTTGCGGCCGAGGTGCCCCGCCTGCTGCATCTGCCGCAGGCGCTCCGGCGGTGCCATCCGCTCCTCGCCGAGCGCCGCGTGCAGAGCCTCCGAGGCGTGGACGTGGACGTCGACGCCGATCAGGTCGATCAGGGCGCAGGGCCCGATCGGCCAATTCGCGCCGAAGCGCAGAGCGCGATCGACGTCGTCAGGGGCGACGCGCGCCTCGTCGAGCACGCGCACGCAATCGTTCAGGAGCGGGATCAGGATCCGGTTGACGATGAAGCCTGGTGTGTCGTTGCAGGCGACCGGCTCCTTGCCGAGCCGCAGTGCGAAGGCATACGCGGTGTCGAAGACCTCGTCGCTCGTGTGCACCGTCCGGATCACCTCGACCAGCGGTAGCACGGGCGCAGGGTTGAAGAAATGTATTCCGACCACACGCTCGGGAGTGGCGGTCGCAGCCGCGATCTCGCTCACGGACAGCGCCGACGTGTTCGTCGCGAGGATCGCGTCCGGCGCGGCGATCCGCTCCAGCTCGGCGAAAAGCTCGCGCTTGACGTCGAGGTCCTCGAAAGCGGCCTCGATCACGACCTGGAACGGGGCAAGGTCGGGGAGCTCGGTGACGAGTGTCAGGCGACCGAGGGCCTCGTCTTTCTCCTCCTGGGTCAGCCGGCCCTTCTCGACGCCGCGCGAGAGGTAGTGGTCGATCCGTCCGCGAGCTCGCTCGCCGAGCTCCGGGCTGACCTCCCGGCCGACCACCTCGAGCCCGGCCTGCAGGCAGACCTGCGCGATCCCGGCACCCATGGTGCCGAGCCCGACGACTCCGACGCGAGTGATCTCCACGGCGCGCGATCCTACGGGTTCACGCACCCGCGTGAACCTGTTCCCCCGGGGCCTACGGCCCCTTGCCCCCGGTTTTGAGCGTAGCGGCGAAAATCGCACGAGTGTGTGACGGGATGTGACGAAGCTGTGTCTTCTCTCCGCGCAGCCGGTGCTAGACGCGCTCGATCACCGCGGCGATTGCCTGGCCGAAGCCGACGCACATCGTGGCCACGCCGTAGCGCGCCTCGCGCCGCTCGAGCTCGTTCAGCAGCGTCGCGGTCACGCGCGCGCCGGTGGCGCCGAGCGGGTGGCCGAGCGAGATGCCGCCCCCGTTAGGGTTCACGTCGTTCCGCCGCTCCTTGAGTCCGGCGTCGCGCATGAACTGCAGCACGACCGACGCGAAGGCCTCGTTCGCCTCGACCACGGCGACGTCGTCCCAGCCAAGCCCTGCCTTCGCCAGCGCCCGCTCGCACGCCTGCGGGTTTCCGTGCAGCATCAGCCGTGGCTCCACCCCGGCGAGCCCGAACGAGACGAACCGCGCCCTAGGCTCCAGCCCGAGCCGCGAGCACGCGGCCTCGCTCGCGACGAGCACCGCGGCCGCGCCGTCGCAGATCTGGCTCGAGTTGCCCGCGGTCACCTTCCCCTCCGCGAGGAAGGCGGGCTTGAGTGTGGCAAGCGCCTCCGGCGAGGTGTCCGCCCGCGGCGTCTCGTCGACGCCGAAGACCACACCGACGTGGGGGTTGGAGACCTCGACCGGGACGACCTCGTCTTCGAACCGCCCGCCGTCGATCGCCGCCAGCGCGCGCAGGTGCGACTCGTAGGAGTACGCGTCCAGCTCCTCGCGGGAGAGGCCCCATTTCTCCGCGATGAGCTCCGCCGAGATGCCCTGAGGCACGATCTCCCACCGCTCCAGGAGCTTGTCCGCCAGGTCACCGCCGCTCGAGCCCATCTGCACGCGGGACATCGACTCGACGCCGGCCGAGACGACCACGTCCAGCTGCCCCGACCAGACCGCTGCGGCGGCGTTGAAGTTGCACTGCATCGAGGAGCCGCACTGCCGGTCGACCGTCGAGCCAGGGATCGACTCCGGCCAGCCGGCTACGAGGGGCGCCATCCGGCCGATGTTCCAGCCCTGCTCGCCGACCTGGGAGACGCAACCCATCTGCACGTCCTCGACCTCCGCGGGGTCGAGGACGTTCCGCTCGACCAGGCCGTTCAAGACCTGCCCCGCGAGCTCCTCGGCACGTAATCCGGCGAGCGTGCCGTTGCGCCTGCCGATCGGCGATCGCACGGCGTCGACGATGAAGGCTTCGGGCCGCGTCGTCACCGCTCTAGACTAGCCCGCGTGGCCGTGACGACCGCCGAGAAAAAGCTGCTCATGGGCGGCGACTGGATCGAGACCGGAGAATGGATCGAGGTTCGCTCGCCCTACTCCGGCGAGCTCGTCGGCCGGGTCGCCAGGGCGGGCGCCGCCGAGACGAAGAGGGCGATTGACGCCGCGGCCGAAGCGATGCGCGAGCCGCTGCCCGCGCACAAGCGCGCCGAGATCCTCGTCCGGGTCGCAATGAGCCTCGGACGCCGCCACGACGAGGTTGCGCGCCAGATCTCCGACGAGGCGGGGAAACCACTCAAGGCCGCGCGGGTCGAGGCACAGCGCGCGATGTCCACCTATACCTTCGCGGCCGTCGAGGCACGCAAGCTCGCAGGTGAGATGGTACCGATGGACGCGGCGCAGGCCGGCGTGGGCAAGCTCGGCTTCACGTTGCGCCGACCGATCGGGATCGTCGGGGCGATCTCGCCCTTCAACTTCCCGCTCAACCTCGTCGCACACAAGCTCGCCCCGGCGCTCGCCGCAGGCTGCGCGGTCGTGCTCAAGCCCGCCAGCGCGACGCCGCTCTCCGCGCTGCTCCTCGCCGAGCTCGAGGACGAGGCGGGCCTGCCGCCCGGATGGCTCAACGTCGTCGCCGGCCCTTCAGCCGAGATCGGCGATGTGCTCGTCGAGGACGAGCGCGTCAAGGCGATCACCTTCACCGGCTCCAGCGGGGTCGGCTGGGGCCTCAAGGAGCGGGCGGCCAAGAAGAAGGTGAGCCTCGAGCTCGGCAACGCGACGCCGGTGATCGTCGCCGCCGACGCTGACGTCGAAGCCGCAGCGAAGGCAATGGCCGCCAACGCCTTCGCCTTCGCCGGCCAGAGCTGCATCTCGGTCCAGCGCATCTACCTGGAACAACCCGTCTACGACGAGTTCCTCGAGCGTTTCCTGCCGCAGGTCGAGGCGCTGAAGCTCGGCGATCCCGCCGACGAGGAGACCGACGTCGGCCCCGTGATCGACGAGAGCGCGCGCGAGCGGATCCTCGAGTGGATCGAGGAGGCGCGCGCCGCAGGCGCCGAGATCCTCACCGGCGGCGAGGCCCAGGACGGCCTGATCCGGCCGACCGTGATCGCCAAGGCCGCGCCCGAACTGAAGGTCAACTGCAACGAGGTCTTCGGGCCCGTGGTGACGGTGAACCCGGTCGATTCGCTGGACGAGGCGATCGAGCTCGCGAACTCGACCCGCTTCGGGCTCCAGGCGGGAATCTTCACGGGCGGGCTTGCCAATGCACTGCGCGCTGCCCAGGAGCTCGACTACGGCGGGGTAACCGTCAACGAGGCGCCCACCTTCCGCACCGACCAGATGCCCTACGGCGGCGTCAAGGACTCCGGCAACACGCGCGAGGGCCCCGCATACGCCGTACGCGAGCTGACGGAAGAGCGCCTCGTCGTGATCGATCTCCAGTCTTGATCGGCCTGGCTATCGCATTGCTCGTGATCGGCCTCGTGTTCGGCTTCGTGATTCCGTGGGTCGGCATCGTGGTGGGCCTCCTGGGTCTCGGGCTCTTCGTCGTCCTCGTCGCCGGATTGGGCCGCCGCGCCGCCGGACCCGGGCCGTAGAAGGGTCCAGCGCCGGTGCTAAACTCGCGCCCCGCGTGGCCCGTTTTTCCCTGCTAAATCGCATTCGCCGGCGGCCCGGCGCCTCCGAGCAAGCAGCCCCGTCGCCGATGCTGCGGCGGGCCCCGTCGCCGGGGGCTCTGCGGCGCGAGCGGCGCGCGATCGTCAAAGCGCGCGAGGAGCGCGTCCGCCACCTCGGAGGCCTGACGCTGGAGATGTACCGGCGCTCGAGCTTCCGGGACGAGCTGCTCATCGAGCAGTGTCGCGAGATCGTTGCGCTCGAGCAGCGCTTGCACGAGCTCGACTCGATGCTGGACGCCGTCGCGACCGCGCGCCGCGCGCCTGCGACCTGCGACTGCGGCGCGCCTGTCCCTTGGGGCTCGCACTTCTGCGCCAACTGCGGGCGCCCTGTCGGCGGCGCGCCGGTGATCGCGTGCCGGGACTGCGGCCATCCGCTGCCCGCCGACGCCGCCTTCTGCGCGAGCTGCGGCCGTTCCGCGGAGGTCGTCGAGGAGGAGCCGAAGCCCGAGGCAGAGGCTGACGCCGAGCCCGCCGCAAACGAGACGATCGTCCACGCAGCGGCCGAGCGCAGCTCCGATCCCTGGGAGCGCTAGGCCTGGGCGCCCAACAGGAAGAACGGCGCTGCCCGCGCTGTGGCAGCCCGTACAGCGACGGGCAGGAATACTGCCTCGAATGCGGCCAGCGGCTGCCGGCTACCTCCGGCGCAGTCGCGTTCCTCGGATCCGCCTGGCGGCGCCGTCTCGGCTGGTACCCGGGCGACTGGATCTGGCCGGCGCTGCTCGCGCTCGTCGTGGCAGCGGCGGCGGGCGTCGTCTCGGCGACCTGGCTCACCGACCGCTCGAGCTCGGCGAACGAAACCGTCGTCGCCACAACGGCGGCGTCCGGCATTCATGAGACCACCAGCGCACCCGAACCGACGACCACGACCGCGACCACCACCGCGACGACGAGCGCCAAGCCGCCGCCTCCCCCGCCCTCCGCCAAGATGCTGATCTCGTGGCCTCCGGCGAAAAACGGCTGGACGATCGTCCTCGACTCGGTGCCCAGCGTGAACGGCCGAGCGGCTGCGCTCGCGGAGGCTACGCAGGCTCTGCACGTAGGCATGGAGCAGGTCGGCGTGCTCGACTCCGCCCGATTTTCCAGCCTGCATCCCGGCTATTACGTCATCTTCTCGGGGATCTATGACACCGAGGCCGAGGCTCAGAGTCACGTCATCGACGCTCATCGGCACGGCTACCGCGGTCCCTACCCGCGGCCGATCACCCCTTAGCGGGTGTTTACCCTGCTGCCAACGGGGTAAGGGACTTTGTAACAGGGCCTCGGTTCGTTAGACTCGCGCCGCAGGCCCAGACCCCCGGAGTAGATTTACCGCCGGTTAACAAAGCTTTGCGGAAGATTAATAAGAGCCGGAGATACTGATTGATGGACGAGCGCACCCTCCAGATTCAGGCTTGCATGTATCAGTACTCACGTGCGATCTACCGGTCGATCAAGGACCTGATCGATCCGTATGTCGCCCCAGAGGTCCGGCTCCAGTACCGGCGAGAGGTCCTCGAGGCCTGCGAGCAGACAATGGAGCGGCTGGCCCAGGATCCGCTCTATTTCGCCAACCCAGACCGCGCCCTCTTCCAGGACCTCCGCCGCTACTTCCCGATCACCTGCCAGGCGCAGGTGGCCTGGGCGGTGCGCGAGGGGGTCGCAGCCGCGGTCGGATTCATCGAGAGCCAGATCGAGGCCGGCGCCTTCGACGGAGGAATTGCTCGTTGCCGGGCCACCACGCGCAAGGGGAAGCCGTGCCAGCGCACGCCGCTCCCCGATCGCGACTACTGCCCCTCGCATCAGCATCTCGAGCGCAGCAAGGTCGCTGCGTAGCCGACCCGCCCCGAAGCGGGTAGGCTCGCGGCCGGTTGTCTCACGACACTGACAAGCTGATCCGCCAACTCTCGCTGGTCGCGTTCCTGATGGCGGAGCGGCGAGCGGTGACCGCACGCGACATCAAGGGCAGCGTCGAGGGCTACCAGGAGATGTCCGACGAGGCGTTCGCGCGGCGGTTCTACTCCGACCGGGCGGAGCTGGTCGCCCTCGGGGTGCCGCTGCACTCGCAGCGCGACGAGTACACGGGCGAGGAGCTCTACAACATGCGCTCGGAGAGCTACTTCCTGCCGCCGCTCGAGCTGACCGACGACGAGCTCGCGGCGCTCCAGACCTGCCTCTACCTGCTCGAGGGCAAGTTCGCCTACGCCGAGCCGCTGCGGCTGGCGCTGCAGAACCTCGCGCTCGGCCGCCCGGGCTTCGCGGAGGCGCCAACGGACACCGCGATGCGTGTCGAGGTGCTCGACCCCGAGTACTCGGCCGAGATGCAGGGACGGCTCGGCAAGCTCGAGGGTGCGATCTCGAAGCAGCGCACGGTCAAGTTTCCGTACTGGTCGATCTCCCGCGACGAGGAGCGTGAGCGGACGGTCAACCCGTACGCGCTCTTCCAGGACGCGGGCGCCTGGTACGTGGTGGGCGAAGACCTGGACGCAAGCGCGGAGCGCACCTTCCGCGTCTCGCGCATCCGGGGAGAGATCCGTTTCGCCACGCGGCGCGAGCGCGACTTCCGCCTGCCGCCCGACTTCGACGTCGACCGCTACCGCGGACGCCCACCGTGGCAGATCGGCGAGCCCGTCGGCGAGGCCCGGATCGAGGTCGGCGGCGACACAGCCTGGTGGGTCGAGCGCACCTACGGCGACAGCGGCAAGGTCGAGGACGGCGTCTTCGTCACGGCGTACTCGAGTCTGCCGCTCCTCGCCTCATGGGTGCTGCGCCAGGACGGGCGCGCGGTGCCGCAGGCACCGGACGAGTTGCGCCGCGAGGTCGCGCGCAGCCTGCGCTTGGTGCGGGAGCGCCACGAGGGCGAGCCGGAGCACTTGGCCGGCGAGACCGACGCGCTCGTCGAGGAGGCGGTCGACCGCCCCGCCGCGCCGGTCCACCCCGAGCGCTTCGCCGTGCTGCAGGCCCTTCTGGCCTATCTGCTCGACCGCTGCGGCGAGGACTCGCAGGCCGAGTTCCCGGCACAGGAGCTCGTCAACCGCTTCAACATCCCGCCGGAGGCGCTCGAGGAGCACCTCTCGCTGCTCAACCTCGTCAACTTCGGCGGAGGCTGCTACGCCGTCTACGCCGAGCTCGACGGCGACACCATTCGCGTCGACAAGGAGCTCTTCGGCGACACCTTCCGGGCGCCGCCCCGATTGACGCCGCTCGAGGCGCGGGCGATCCGGCTCGCGCTCGAGTTCGTTGGGCCGATGATCGCCGCCGACGCGCGCTCGCCGCTCGACCGGGTGCGCTCGAAGCTCGAGGAGACCTTCGGCGAGTTCGAGCTCGCGCAGACACCGGAGCCCCAGGTGCAGCGCGCAGAGGAGGACCTCGTCGGCACCCTCAGCCGCGGCCTCCGCGAGCGCCGCCTGGTCGAGGTCGACTACCTCAAGGAGGGCGAGGAAGAGGTCTCGACGCACTTGGTCGAGCCGTACTCGCTCGAGCGGCGGCTGCCGTACTGGTACATCCACACGTGGGACCGAACTCGCGACGGCGAGCGCTCGTTCCGGCTCGACCGGATGCGCAGCGCCCGCCTGCAGCGCGGTCATTTCGAGCCGCGGGAGGGCTTCGACCCGCACGAGTTCCGCGATGCCCGCACCGCGCGTATCTGGTACTCGAAGCAGATCGCGCGCTGGGAGTTCGAGAAGGACGCGCGCCGGCTGAAGGACGGCTCGGCAGCCGCCGAGCGGCCGGTCGGCAGCCCGGAGTGGCTCGTCGGCGAGATCCTTTCCTACCGCGGCGAGGCGGTTGTGCTCGAGCCGCCGGAGCTGAGGCGGGAGATCGCGGCCCGAGCCCAGGCCGTCCAGCGCGAGCTCGGCCTCTCGCGCGTGCGCATCAGCTAGCCAGCACCTTCTGCAGAGCCGTCGAGCGGGAGCTCGAGCGTGAACGTCGAGCCCTGATCCGGCGCCGAGGCGACCTCGAGCGTGCCTCCGTGGGCTTCGGCGATCGAGCGGGCGATGAAGAGTCCGAGCCCCGTTCCCGGCCTCGTGACGCCGCCGCCGGTCACGCGGCCGAACTTCTCGAAGATCAGCCGCTGATCGGCGCTGGCGATCCCGGGGCCGCCGTCGCGGACGTCGATGTGCACCCGGCCGTCCTCGCCGTAGGCCCTGACCTGGACCTCACCGCCGGCCGGCGAGTACTTGATCGCGTTGTCGATCAGGTTCATCAGCACCTGGCGAAGCCGCTCGGAATCGGCGCGGATCTGCGGCAGCGGCTCGCGCACCTCGGCGAACAGGCGCACCTCGTCCTGCCCCAGCTGGGCCGTCGCCACGGAGTCGCGCACCAGCCGCCCGACATCGACCTCGGCGAAGCGGAAGCTGAACGTTCCGGCCTCGATGCGGGAGGTGTCGAGCACGTCGCCGACCAGCGTCGCGAGCCGACCCGTCTCGCCGGCGATCAGCTCGAGGAACGACTCGCGCTGATCGGCCGAGAGCTCCCGCCAGCGCTGCTGCAGCGTGCGGGCCGAACCGATCACCGCCGCCATCGGCGTGCGCAGCTCGTGTGAGACGAGCGAGACGAAGTCGGCGCGCAGTGCCGAGAGCCGTCGGAGCTCCTCGACGGTCTTGCGTTCGGCCTCGTAGGCGCGGATGTTCTGCACCGCGCTCGCGACGAGGCGGCCGAGCAGGCCGGCCAGCTCGATCTCCTCCTGCGTGAACGAGTCGGGCTCCCTGCGCACGAGTGCGAGCATCCCGATCGTCCGGGCGCCCTGGAGCAGCGGCGCGGCAAGCCGGCAGCGCAACCCGAGCCTGAGGAACTGCTCCTCCTCGGGGAAGTCCGCGCCCTCCATGTCCCGCCGGTAGACCGTCTGATTCGTCCGCAGGAGCTCCTCCAGCAGCGTGCCGTGGATCGGTTGCGCCGATCCCGGCGGCAACACCTCGTCCGCGCCCGCGCCGGCGACCGCCATCACCCGGGCCCTTCCCTCCTCGCTGAGCACGATCGCGAGCCGATCAAACGGCAAGAGGCCCCGTAACTCGCGGATGAAGGCGTCGAACGCCTGCTCGAGCTCGAGCGACGAGCTCAGCGCTCGCGCACAGCGGTTGGCAGCCTCGAGCGCGTCGGCGCGCCGCCCGAGCTGGTCGCGCAGCCGCTCCGCCTCCCGCGCCCTCGCCTCGGCGACCTCCGTCTGGCCGACCAGACGCAACACGAGCCAGCCGACGATCAGGCCCATCAGCACCTCGATCCCGAGCTGGAGCGTGACGTAGTCCAGGCGGTAGCCCCCGGCCATGGAGTGCCGTTCGCGCAGCCACTCGAAGACCGCCAACACGGGGGCGCTGGCGGCCGCCAGGACGAGGGCGCCCAGGATCCCGTAGCGCAGCGCCGCCTCGACCAGCGGCAGGAACATGATCTGGCGGACGGGAGACTCTCGCTCGAAGCTGTAGATCAGGACGTAGACCGAGACGATGACGAAGTCGAACGTAAGCGCGGCAAGGCCGAGCCGCCGCTGCGCCGCTCGTCCCCAGTCGCGGCGGCTGAGCCAGAAGAGAACGATCGCACCCACCGCGAGAACAGCGGTCGTGATCCAGGCCCGCAAACGGTAGTCGGGCGGGTAGGAGCTGGCGATCGCGACCTGGACGATCGCGAAGGGCACGGCCGCGAGCCGGATCCAGCCGATCCAGCGCTCGACGTCGCGAAGACGCTTGAGCTCGCCGTTCATGCCCGCCCCCGCAGGCGGCGGAGCGCCCACTCCGCATGCTCGCGCAGGAGCGGGTCGTCGCTCTCCGCGTAGCGCTCCGCCAGCGCCACGCCGTCCGCCGGGGGATCCTCCGCGTTGCCGAGCGCGACGAGGGCATTGCGGCGCAGGTAGCGGGGGTCGTTGCGCGGTACGAAGAGCCGGTCGTAGCGGCAGGCGAGCTCCTCGTCATCCGCCTCGAGCCAGTCGACGAGCGAGACATGGGGCTCCGCGCCCGCAGGTGGCTCCTCCGCGGCCCGTCGTCCTTCCACGCCACGATTCCAGGGGCACACGTCCTGGCAGATGTCGCAGCCGTAGACCTGGTCGTCGAGCCGCTCGCGGAACGGTTCGGGAATCGAGTCGGAGGACTGCGTCCAGTAGGAGAGACAGCGCGTGGCGTCGAGCACGCCGGGCTCGTCGAGCGCGCCCGTGGGACAAGCGTCGATGCAGAGCGTGCAGGAGCCGCAGTCGAGACCCAGGGGCGGCGTCGCCTCGAGTTGCACGGCCGTCACGAGCGTTCCCAGCACCACCCACGAACCGAAGCGGCGCGTGATCAGCATCGTGTTCTTGCCGTAGAAGCCGACCCCGGAGCGAGCGGCCGCCTCGCGATCGACGTGCTGGTTCGCGTCGACGAAGACGCGGTATTCGCCGCCGAGGGTCTGGCCTAGCTCGTCGAGGCGCTCACGCAGCGCCGAGTAGGCATCCCACCACGTGTAGCGCGGGAGGCGCCCGTGGCCGGGCGGAGGCGCCTCGCCGTCGGCCCAGTAGCAGAGCGCCGCCGAGACGACGGTGCGCGCGCCCTCCAGCAGCAGCTCCGGATGGCACGACTGCTCCGGCCGAGCCATCGTGAAGCGCATGTCCGCGAAGAGGCCGCGCTCGCGGCGCTCGAGAATGTGCCGCTCGGTCTCGACGTAGGCCGATGCTGGAGCCGCCCCGACCACGTCGAGGCCAAGCTCCTGCGCCAGTCGGTTCAGCTCTGCGGCCTGCATGCAGGAGATTGTGCCCGCGCTAGGGCGATTCGCATACACCGAGCGAAGTCGGGCTTCTCGCGACGAACGTCCGAGCATGGACGCGATCGTGAGCGTGATCCCGTTCCCGCCTTCAGCCATCGCTCGAAGGGCCAAGCCTCAATATCCAAATGCCTGGAAGCAGGGGGTTTACGGTGGTACGGTCAGTTGTGGGAATCGGCCGGAGGGAGCCGGCGTTGCAGTACCGCGTCCTGGGCCCGCTCGATGTCATCGACGGCAGCGGCCGGCGCCTTCCCGTGGGAGGGGCACAGCAGCAGTCGGTACTGGTCTCGCTCCTGCTCCGAGCCGGGCAGACGGTCACGCTCGAGCGGCTCGTGACGGAGCTCTGGGAGGAGCCACCCGAGACCGCCGTCAAAACCGTTCAGGTCTACGTTTCCCGTCTCCGGCACGAGCTTCCCGCGGGTGCGATCGTGACCCGCCCCGGCGGCTACACGCTCGTCCTCGACGGCGACGAGCTCGATCTGCAGACGTTCGAGGGTCGGGCCGACGAGGGGCGGGCCGCGCTTGCCGCCGGCGACTGCGAGCAGGCGGCGCAGCTGCTTCGAGAGTCCCTCGCGCTCTGGCGCGGCCCACCCTTGGCAGGTCTCACGTCGGAGGCGTTCCGGCGCGAAGCCGAGCGGCTCGAGGAGCTTCGCCTGCGCGCTCTCGAAGTCCGGATCGAGGCCGACCTTGGCTGCGGCAGGGAGCGCGAGATCGTGCCCGAGCTTCAGACGTTCGTGAAGGAGCACCCGTTCCGCGAGCGCCCCCGGGCACAGCTGATGCTGGCGCTCTACCGCTCGGGCAGGCCCGGCGATGCGCTCGCGCTGTACCGGGAGTTTCGCGGCCTGCTCGTGGAAGAGCTCGGCATGGAGCCGGGCCTGGAGCTTCGGGAGCTGGAGCAGGCGATCCTGCGCCAGGAACCTGCGCTCGAGAGCCCGGTGGTCGAGCTTCTGGCCAGGGGATCGGCGCAGCGGGAGCAGGAGCCCAAGATGCCGGTCTCGGAAGCTCCGCCTCGCGACGAGCGGAAGATCGTGACCGTTCTCTTCGCCGACCTCGTGGGCTCGACGCGACTTGGCCGCCAGCTCGATCCCGAAGCGCTGCGTCGTCTCATGTCCCGCTATTTCGAGGAGATGCGCGCGGTGCTCGAGCGGCATGGCGGCCGGGTGGAGAAGTACATCGGCGACGCCGTCATGGCTGCCTTCGGTGTCCCGGTACTGCACGAGGACGATGCCCTGCGCGCCGTCCGGGCCGCAGTCGAGATGCGCGAGCGGCTGGGTTCTCTGAACGACGAGATCGAGCGCGCGTGGGGCATCCGCCTCATGGCACGGATCGGGGTCAACACCGGCGAGGTGATCGCGGGTGACTCCTCGCAGGGACATCCCTTCGTCACCGGCGAAGCGGTCAACGCGGCCAAGCGTCTCGAGGAGGTGGCCGAATCCAACGAGGTCCTGATCGGCGACACAACCCATCGGTTGGTGAGAGACACCGTGAGGGTGGAGCCGGTCGGCCAGAGGACCACAAAGGGAAATGAGTCGATCGGCGCCTTTCGGGTCGTCGAGGTTCTCGCGGGTGCATCGGGACGTGCCCGGCGATTCGACTCCCCGCTCGTGGGCCGCGAACGCCAGCTCGGGTCGCTGGTGACCGCGTTCACGAGTGCGGCCACGGATCGGGGCTGCCACCTCTTCACCGTGCTCGGCTCCGCAGGCGTGGGCAAGTCGCGACTCGTCGAGGAGTTCGTCAAGGGACTCCAAGACAGCGTGACAGTGCTTCGAGGCCGTTGCCTGCCGTACGGCGAGGGCATTACCTACTGGCCGCTCGCCGAGGTCGCGAGAGAGGCGGCGGGCGTCGGAGCCCAGGAGACGCCGGAGGAGTGGGTTGCGATGATCGCGGCGCAACTCGAAGGCGAGCCGAAGGCGGAGCTGATCGCCGAGCGCGTGGCCGAGGCGATCGGGCTCGGCGACCCGGGAGGCAAGAGTGAAGAGACTTTTTGGGCCGTGCGGAAGCTCTTCGAGGCGCTCGCGCGACGGAAGCCGCTCGTCGTGGTGTTCGACGACCTCCAGTGGGCTGAACCGACGTTTCTCGACCTCGTCGAGCATGTCGCGGACTTCTCACGTGACGTCCCGCTTCTCCTCCTGTGCATCGCGCGGCCCGAGCTGGTGGACGAGCGTCCCGGCTGGGGAGGCGGCAAGCTGAACGCGAGCTCGATCCTGCTCGAGCCGCTCAGCGAAGAGGAGTGCCGTGAGTTGATCGCGAACCTCCTCGACCAGGCGCCGCTCCCGGGCGATGCCGAGGGCCAGATCGCTACAGCCGCGGAGGGCAACCCCCTCTTTGCGGAGGAGTTCCTGGCGATGTTGATCGACGACGAGCTGCTCCAGCGTGCTGACGGGCACTGGAGCGCCTCGGACGATCTCTCCGAGTTGCCGGTTCCCCCGACGATTCACGCCCTGCTCGCCGCCCGCCTCGAGCGCTTGCCGGAAGACGAACGGAGTTTGGTGAAGCGAGCATCGGTCGAGGGAACCGTCTTCCACCGAAGCGCCCTGAGCGAGCTCTCGCCCGGCTTGCCGGAGTCTCCTCTCGAGGAGAGTTTGATGGCGCTGGTTCGCAAGGACGTGATTCGGCCTGACCGCGCGGATTTCACCGGCGACGAGGCATTCCGCTTCCGCCACGTGCTCATCCGCGATGCGGCCTACAGCTCACTGCCCAAGGAGACACGAGCGGACCTGCATCAGCTCTTTGCCGACTGGCTCGAGCGTGCAGCAGGCGCGAGGCTACCGGAGTTTGAGGAAATAGCCGGCTATCACCTCGAGCGAGCCTGCCGCTACCGGGCAGATCTCGGCTCGATCGATCCGGAGTCGGGTGCGCTCGCTTCGAGAGCGTCACAGCGACTCGAAGCGGCCGGGCGAAGGGCTCTCGCCCGGGGCGATCTTCCGGCGGCGGTCGGCCTGCTCGAGCGTTCGGCGGACTTGGTCGCCCCGGACGACCCAGCACGCCTCCCGCTCCTCCCGGAGCTGGGAGCCGCGCTGATGGAGTGCGGCAGATTGACGGAGGCCGAGGCTGATGGAGTGCGGCAGATTGACGGAGGCCGAGTCGGTTCTTGCCGAGGCTGCACAGCTGGCAAGCGACGCACATGACGAGCGCGCGGCGTCACGCGTCCTCGTCCAGCAGCAGTTCTTGCAGATTCTGCGGGCGACGGAGGGAGGAGCCGGAGAAGCCACACGACTGGTGGAGCGCGTCATCCCGGTGTTCGAGCGCCACAGCGACCACCACGGCCTGTGTCGGGCCCGGCGGCTACAGGCCTGGTTGTATTGGAACGAGGCCCGCGCGGCGGCGGCGGCCAAGGCCTGGGAGGAGGCTGCCGCACATGCACGTCTTGCGGGAGACGAAGACGAACGGACCGAGATCCTGAACTGGGTCGCCTCGGCGATCTTCTTCGGACCGGTTCCTGTCGACGAAGGAATCCGCCGTTGCGAGCAGATCCGCGCGGAGGTGACCGGGAACCTTGCGTCCGAGGCCGAGACGCTCCGTTCGCTTGCAGGGCTGTACGCAATGGACGGCCGCTTCGAGCTTGCGCGCGAGCTCCTGTCTTCCAGCCGTGGCATCTTCGAGGAGCTCGGGGAGACGCTGAGCTCATCCGTCTCGCATCTCGATGCGATCGTCGAGCTCCTGGCAGGCGACCCCTCTGCGGCGGAGAAGTGCCTCCGAGCGGGCTACGAGGCGCTCGAGGAGATGGGCGACAAAACGTTCCTCTCAACAACGGCCGCGTACCTCGCTCAGGCGATTCTCGCGCAAGGACGGGCGGACGAAGCGGAGGAGTTCACGGAGCTCAGCGAAAAGCTCGCCGCCAGCGACGACCTCGCGACGCAGATCATGTGGCGAGGCGTGCGGGCAAAGATCTTGGCGGAGCAGGGTCGCGCGGAGGCCGAGGGACTCGCGCGTGAAGGAGTGGCGCTCGCGGAGAAAACGGACTTCCTGAATCACCAGGCAGACGCATTGATCGATCTCGGACACGTTCTCGAGGAAGCGGGTCGCCTCGGCGAGGCACACGAAGCGGTCTCGGACGGCCTTCGTCTCTACGAGCAAAAGGGGAACCTCGTGGTGGCCGAGAGAGCCAGGGCTCACCTCGTCAAGCTCGGACAAGTGTGAAACGATACGTAGAAGCATTAGCGATGGGCCCGGAGGGCTCGGATTGGTGGTGGCTCGATGGTGAGATTCGATGAGGACTTGTCATTGACCGGCGGCGGAGGGGTCGACGCCCAGGGCCCGCTAGACGAGAACGAAGAGATGGTGGAACTGTGCGCCTGGGTCTTTCAGGATCAGGGGGGAGACCAGGCGGCGGCGACCGAGATGACGACGACCGGCGGCAAGCTTGAGATTCTGCCCGCGCAGTCCCAGCAGTCCCGGAAATGGAAGCTTCCACTTGCGAAGGTAGGGAACTTCGACCTGCGGTCCGGGCCTGCATTCGCAGTAGCCGTCGCGTTGATGACAGACCCCCAAGACAAACAGAAGGTCGTTTGGTGGGGTCATCCGGTCAGATTGACGTAGTCGAAGGCCTCGAGGGAACGAGGCGGATAGCCGGATGCGTATCCTCGTGTCCGGATGAAAAAGACGACCGCGCGCCGGGAGACCCGTTCGGCCGGGTCTCCTGGCGCGCGGCTGTGTCCCTCTCCTCCTATGCGTCATAAGCGGGTGCGTGGTAGCCCTTGCCTCGGCGCAGGCGCTCGGCACGTCCCAGCAGCTCCGCCGCCAGCCTGGCCCAGGCCGGATAGCCGGCTTGGTCGGGCGTGAGACCTCGCGCGCGCCGCATCTCGTGGGTCAGCTGCTCCGCGTGCTCGCGGGCGAGTTGGCGCCTAAGGTCGATGTCGTAGAGCATGGTTTCCTCCTTTCTTTGCCCGGGAAGCCAATGGCTTGCCCGGCTAGCGC